>Ga0210403_10000172_pt1 | contig 72415 bp, 61 predicted proteins | sample IncBWC19MmetaG_FD_150863 | JGI IMG/M metagenome (GOLD analysis project Ga0210403, IMG submission 150863) | Forest soil microbial communities from Barre Woods Harvard Forest LTER site, Petersham, Massachusetts, United States - Inc-BW-C-19-M | ecosystem: Environmental > Terrestrial > Soil >...
GCAGCCTGTGATCCACTTGGCCGTATAACGCTAAGGACCACGGATGTGGCAGTCCGGGCGGATCGTCGGCCACTCGGACAATGGACAAAAGGTGGGCGGCAGCCGGACAGGTCCTCGGAAGTCGCCTTGCGTCTCGGGATCCGGCACAGCGCAGTACAAGCCGCGATCCGTGTGAGACTGCGATCACTATTGCCATCTAGCCCTCGCTGGTGTCGCACCTTGGGATCTCTTCGGGCGTGGCCGGGTGTCCCTCCTTGACCGGAACAAGCACTACAGTGACGATAGCCAGCGCCTCTTATGGCCGTTCAAGCCTTTTGGCCTTTAAAAGGGGGACCAGGGAAAGGAAGTACCGTCGCCTGATAATGACCAATTATCGGTAGCGGCGCGCCGGGGCTCAATTTTCCGAGAAGCGTGTTTCCCGTCAATCGGAGGGAGCTGTTTCCGAGTGGCGCGTAATACATTCCCTATCCGCTCTGAGAAAAGCAAAGCGTAACTGAATCCGGCATATGCCGCTAAATGCACTGAGCAGAAGTACTAAGTGGGCCTAAGAAGGCCTGCCCCCACGATCGAGATGCCTCCGAAAAGATTTGTTGAGACCGTGCCAGTTCTGCCCTAGCGATTCCGTGTTCCCGGGCGGGAGGGAACGATGCGGATCGCGGCGATCGTGGTGATGGCTGGTTTGGCCGGGACGGGCGCCTGCGTGGGGCAAATCGAGGAGACAGTAACAGTCTTCACCTCGAACACCGCAATCGTGCCAAGTCAGGTGATGTTTGTTTCTCAGAGCCTGTGTGGAGAGTACGAGTTAAGAGCCCATCCTTTTCCAACTTCTTATTGATCCTGTGGTAGTGTGCGCGAGAAACCCCAACCGGCCCGCGAATCCATCCAGAGCGCCTTGAGTAGATTCCTCCCGTGGCCTGGCCGGCACTATGGGAGTCAGATTTACGACCATAGGCGATCGCCCGTTCGACGTGATAGGCGAGCACCGCGGATTTTGCGGGTCCCCACAAACCGAAGCTCCTTACTCAAGGAGTCGCGTCGCGAGGGTCTGGCGGAAGCGATGAGCGCGGGCATTCTTCACTCCGGATTTCTTGAATACCGCCGCCAGTGGTAACGGAAGCGCATCCAGGACCAGCTTCAAGCATTCTGGGATCGGCAGGAAGACCGGTTCGCCGGATTTTTGCGTACGCGCCATGTTTTTTCCTTCGCGTCCCAGGAGACCCCCGGGTCTCCATGCCGATTTGCAGCACTGTTTGAGCGAACTTGGAGCAGGTGTTTTGTGTGGTGTTCATCAACCGCTGCACGCGTCCACTTTACTACTGGATCGTAATCTTCACGCCAGGTTGGGTTTGGTCAACGATATAGGTCGCCGACAGCGGCATGTCACCGCTTTGCACGGAGGGGGGGATGGTCACGTTAAATTGATAAAGTCCCGGTGAAATGAGGCCCGAAAATCCGACGTTCGCGGGAGTGCCACCGATCGTGATCCCTGGAACAAACAGCAAATTACCGGACTGCGTGTCGAGTCCCCGCACAACGGGCGAGTCCGTCTGGCCGAATCCGTTCGCGTACAGAATCACGGTCTCGCCGGGTTTGGCGGGCGTGCTCGAACCTGGGTACAGAGTCGCCGGGCCAAGAAGGCTTCCGTTCAGGTGTGTTCCGACGACGTGGACGCCGTCAAAAGTGAAGAACGACGGACTGTCGAGAACCATCTGCACCATCACAGGGGCGCTAGTCACGCCGTTGACCGCAAGCCTCACCTCAACAGGACCTGTAACCTGGTCTGGCGGAGAGAGAGCGTTCACCTGCGTGGGACTGATGTAGTAAACGTATGCGCTGGTGCCATTAAACGTGACGGTCGTGCCATCCAGTTGCGCAGGCAGGACGTTGTCCACGAAATCGGAGGCTGCCCAGATACGCGAGTCGCCCGGCGGCGCTAGATTCGTTCCTTTGATCGCGACCCACATGTTGGGCGCGATCGTGGTCGCGCCACCGAACGCGTTTTGAACGGACGTGATGACAGGCGGGGTCGGGGGAGGAGTGCCGAGACGTGAAGCCAGAACTTTGCGGACCAGGCTGGGGCTCGCCTCCGCGATGTAGATGTTTCCCGCCTGATCCACCGCAACGGCGTCAACCATAGCCAAGGCCGCGGCGGTTGCCGGGCCATTGTCGCCGGGGATATTTATCCCGCCGCCGGCAACAATGACGAAATCACCGTAGGGATCGATTTTATGGACACAGCCGATTATCGATTCGGCCGTGAAGATGTTGCCCACGCCGTCCAGGAACAGTCCGTCGACGACTCCCATACCGGCGTGGCCGTTTCCGCACACCGTTGCGAGATACTCGGACCCGAGCGATGTGATGGTACCGCTCGAAACTTTGCGAATCGTGAAGTTCGCAATATCGGCGATGTACAGATTGCCGGCGGCGTCGACGACAACGTCGATCGGCTTGAACAGAGTCCCGGTGGCGGGTCCGCCGTCGTTGGGCGAGGAGCCCAGCCCGGCGCCGGCGACGGTCGTGATGGTTCCCGTCGTATCCACTTTCCGGACGCGTCCATTGCCGGTGTCGGCGATGTAAACGTTGCCGGCGCTATCGACGGCCACGCCCTGGGGAGCAGCGAGCTCCGCGCCGGTGGCTGCTCCGCCGTCGCCGGTAAAGCCCCTGGTCCCCGTCCCGGCGAACGTGGTGATGATTCCATTCGTGTCGATTTTGCGGATACGATTGTGGAAGATATCGGCGACGTACATGTTTCCAGCCTTGTCGAAAGCCATCCCGGCATGAGGTCCGGCGAACTGGATATTGGCGTTCACGGCTGGTCCGCCATCGCCAAGAGGAGCCGCAACCCCGCCTCCAGCAAACAGAGTGATTTTCCCCGAAGTGTCCACTCTTCGGATCTGCTGGTTCAGACCATCGGCGATATAGACATTTCCGGACGCATCGACAGCGAGGCCCATGGGCATTCCGATATTTGCGCTGGTCGCGGGGCCACCATTTCCGGATGCAATTCCCGGAGAACCTGTACCAGCGAACGTACTGATGGGCTGTGACCAAGCCTGGGAAGCGACGATCCATAAGCCGAAAAATAAAGCAAACTTTTTCCTCGAACCCATTTCAGTTCTCGAACGCATAGAGAGACCTCGGAATTATTTGGAACCGCCCTCGTTACTTATTACGCGATTCGGAATCTGAAACCGTCACGGTTGTCCTGAAGAGTGGCGGCTTTCAATTGGCGAGGGGAAATGTGCGACGCTATGGCCGCGCGGGCTTCGCATTCCTCAAGAATTCATTCTGGCACCGCATACCAGCCGACCGGATTTCTACAAACCCTGGCTTCGATCGCAAATTGGCGAGCAGCGGGTCCGTTTCCATTCCCGGATAGGCACAGTACCCTTCCTCGACGGTTCGTTTGAGCATCGCCAGAGCAGCCCCGGTTTCGCCGACATAGGAAAGGTGCGTCGCGGACAAATAATTCGTTTCCGAATCGGGGTTCAGCGCTAACTGGTTCGCCATCGCGGCAATCTCTTGGCGCGAATGGTGCTGTAAGTAAACGAGAACCATATCGTATCCGCTCCATTGGGGCAACTTCTGCGAATCCTGAAGCAGTTCTTTCACTCTGTCCTGTCGCAGCAGAACGTCGATCAGAATTCCCCTGGAAATTTCCGCTCTTTCATCCAGACGTAAGAAGTCCATGGCCCTCGAATAGTTGCCGAGCAGCATGAAGGTCATTCCGCAGGATCGAGAACCGGCGTCTTTTGCATCGATCACCATGGACGCTTCGCATTCGCGCGCCGATTCTTTCAAGAGCCCGGCTTCGCGCAAAATCCAACTCGCAAAAAAGTGAAGTCGTGCGCTGTCTGGCCGCTGGCGCAGCAGATCCTGGACGCCTCGATAAGCTTCGCCTGGCGGGATGCCCCCCTCCTGCGCGCTCCGGTGAGCCAGATCATAAAAGACACCTGCGCGGAAGCTGACGTTGTCAGGCTCAAGCTCCAGCACCTTGGCGATTGCAGCCCGCCATTTCGCGAGCGCCTCCGGGCCGCCATTTCCATACCAATAATTCCCGGAATATAAGGAAGCGAGCATCGCCCAGGCTGGACTGAATGTGGGATCGAGCTTCGCTGCCTTTTCCAGCATCTCAATCCCCCGTCTTCTCGCCGCTGGATCAATCGAAATCAGGTCCGGTTGTGCGATGACTTGAAGATAGAGCGTGTATGCCTCGTCGTTCTTTGGCTGCGGCAGGTTACCGCTTACAAATTCGGTGACACCCAGCACGGGTGCCATGGTTCGGCGCGTCTTGGCCGCGACGAGCGCTTGTGTCGCCACTACGTTCTGCAGCGGAGCCTCGAAGACATCCGTCCAAATCGAATGTTTGCTTTCGACGTCGATGAGGTCCAGCGTGATTTGGAGCTGATCTCCGGCTTTCATGAACCGCCCTGATACGACTGTGTCGACTCCGAGTTGCCGGCCCGCTGTCGGCGGGTCCACAGCGGGCGGAGCATATTTCCGCGAAAGCTGCGGCGAGCGGACAGTAATATTACGCGCGTAGTCGAGAGTTCTCGAAATCTCGTCGGCGAGGGCGAGCGATAGAAAATCGAGACTATGATCGGTGCCGACGTTCTCGAACGGAAGCACCGCGACGGCCTTGGACCGCGCCGGAGCAGACGGGGCCTTCCGGCTGAAAAGCAAGGTGACGAACACCGCCGCCGTAACCAGTCCGATTCCCGCGATGCCAAGAGAAATGCCGCGCCAATTCCGGCGTGCGGTTCTGAGCAGCGGTGTAACCCAGGAATCGCCCCGAGCTTCGACCGGCTCATGACTGAGGTAATGATCGATATCGCGGATCAACGCTGCCACCGACGAGTACCGCCGTTGCGGCTCTTTCGCCATCGCCTTTAGGCAAAGCGCGTCGAGGCTTCCCCACGACGCCTTGCCGCCTCCTCGCGCCACGGATGAGGGCTTCGCCGGCTCGCTCATACTAATAATCCGTTCCGCCTCGGCGACGTTCTTTGCCGTGAGGTCGAAAGGAGGCCGGCCCGCCAGCAGTTCGTACAAAACGACTCCCAGCGAATACACGTCCGTCAAAGGTCCCACGGCTTCGCCACGAAGTTGCTCCGGTGAAGCGTAGGCGGTCGTCATTTGCCGGAGAGCCGTACGCGTATGATTTACGGGGCGGCCCATGGGATCGAGCTGTTTTGCAATTCCAAAGTCGAGAAGCCGAACCGAGCCGTCGTCTTTCACCAGAATGTTCGATGGCTTTAGATCGCGGTGAACGACTCCATGCTCGTGCGCGTATTCGACCGCCTCCGCCACCGCGCGAGCCACTCGGAGACGTTCTTCTATCGAGCTGTTCTTTTGGCTGCAATATTCGGTGATCGACACGCCGTCGACGTACTCCATGACGAACCATGGAGTCCCATTCGGCAGCGAGCTGGCGTCGTAGAGCCGCGCAATCGAGGGATGATTCAACTGCGCGAGTGTCCGTTGTTCCGTGGTGAATCGCTCACGGCGAGCGGGAGAAAGCCAGGCATCGCGCAGAATCTTGATCGCCACGCGATTGCCCAGGTCCTTGCGCTCGGCGAGATAAACGACACCCATTCCGCCTTCGCCGAGTACTCGCAGCAGCCGGTACGGGCTGAATTCCTTGAAAGAGGTAGATAACGCCTCGTCGGAAAAGCTGCCGGCGATTTCTACGACATCACGGTCAAGCAGCCATTCGCGGCCATCCTGAGCGAGCATGCGCTGAACTTCAGCAAGGAGGGCGCGATCCTCGCCGCAGGCGTCATCGAGGAGTCTGGCTCGGTCATCCTCTGCGAGGTCCGCAGTGAGATGAAACAGCTCCTGGACGCGCTCCCAGCGTGCCGGGTCCATCAGCTTCTCCGAACTTCCTGCGCCAGCCAGGCTTTGGCTGCACGCCAGTCGCGCAGCACGGTGGTTTCGGAAATTCCGAGCAGTTCGGCGATTTCCCCCATTTCCAGCCCGCCGAAAAAGCGGCTCTCGACCATCGCCGCCTGACGCGGGTTCATGGACGCAAGCTTGTCCAGAGTCGCATCCAGAGCAATCAACTCGTCCTCGGCGACCATCATCGGTTCCGGGGATAAACTCATCGTCACGAGGACGCCGCTCGGTCCCCCACGCTTGGATGTGTTTCTGCGTCGAGCGTAATCGATCAGCACCTGCCGCATGGCGCGCGCGGCAATGCGCTTGAAGTGCAGTTCGGACGTCGCGCTCATCCCATGCGACCCGGAAAGCTTAAGCCACGCTTCGTGAACGAGCGCGGTCGGACTCAGCGTCGCGCTCTGATGGCGGCGTTTGACCAACGCGGCCAGACGGCGAAGCTCTTCATAAGTCGCGGCAAACAGCGCGTCGAGGTCCTGCCGATCCGTGAATCCATTCGTCATAATCAACCGATTCGCCCGCGTGACAGACGGATGAGCAAATTCTCGTAGTAAGTAGTATGAGCTTCTCTCTTGGACGGATGCAAGCAGGAGCACGCTGAACATAAGTGTGTCTTTCGTCGGGCTTACCGTCGGTACGCCGGGGCACGGACACGAGGAGGATTCTGTGTTCCGTACTCAAAGGGTCTCGCCGGGAGACGTAGTATTCTTCGCAAAGGTCCAGATCTCTGGCGACCCCGCACGGCTCGATTCTGTGCACTACGACATCACGGCAAGAGCGCAGAATAGCCCTACACGGGATGAAGCCCTGTTGATGTTGGATTGAGACGATTGACTGCTTCAGGCTTTGACGGCAATTGCTTCGATGTAATCGGCGTACATGAGGAGCGTTTCGTCGCCGGACTTGTTGTAACGACGCGTTAGATCGAGCTGGGCGGCTGCCAGCTCCGGCGCCCGCTCCCCCGCGGCCTGAAACGCGCGAATCGTTGGTCCGAAGTATGACTTCATGAACTCAAGCTGCGATTCCGGTGAGTAATGCCGCATGGCGAGCTGGCGTTCAACAAAACGGATGTCAGTGACGTTGTTTCCCAGGCGTTGGCGGACAACGTCAGGAACTCCCCAAAGCACCGGCGGCTGCGTGTCCGGCGGAGGCGGCGCGAATAAAGCGGTAAGCCGGAACATTTCTCCGATGTATCCGCCGGGCGTCCAATTCGCCATCGCGATTTTTCCGCCGCTGCGGCAGACGCGCAGCATTTCCACAGCGGAGCGAGCCGGATCGGCAAACATTGATCCGAAAGTGGACAGCACGACGTCAAAGGATTCGTCCCCGTAGGGAATGAAGTTTGCATCGCCTTCGCGAAACTCGATCTTCAGCCTTTCAGCCGCGGCGCGCTCGCGAGCCCGGTCGAGCAGTGCCGGAACGAAATCGATTCCGGTGGTTTGGCATCCGCGCCGCGCCGCAGCGAGCGCCGTATTTCCTGAACCCGTCGCGACATCGAGGACACGATCGCCGGCGTGGACAGGAACGGAATCGCACAGAAGTTCGCCGACGATGACGATCGCGGTGCCGACCATCGCGAAGTCGCCCGTGGCCCATATTTGTTGTTGAGGTGTCGCCATAATTCACCTTCTTCGCCCATGATACTCCCCGCCGCGGAGCCCTTTGCCCGCATGGGCAGTTCTCCGAGTTGACGACAGGTTGCTAAGTCCTACAGAGTTACTTGGCGGCCTGGGCTCCGGCGAATACGGAATGTCCGAGTGGCGTTAGCCGCTCGAAGCGGGACACTCCGGCGCTGCAGTTGTAAGGTCAACAGATGTGATGACGCTGACAGTCGAATCCTACGGTGCCCGCCACGCATCTCTTCTAAATAACATATGCGAACCTCAGGGATGATAGGCGGGCTTGGCCCCGAATCCACTGTCGATTACTACCGCTCGATCATTGCGCGCTATCGTGCCAGGAAGCCGGACGGGGGATATCCGCACGTGATCCTCAACAGCCTCGACGTCGACAAGGGTATCGCGCTGCTTGACGCTGAGCGGCTGGGCGACCTGGCCGACTATCTTGCAGCCGGCGTGGAGTCGCTAGCGCGTGCCGGTGCGGACTTTGGTTTCATCGCGGCGAACACACCGCATCTCGTGTTCGACGAGGTCCAGCGCCGGTCGGCGATCCCTCTTCTCAGCATCGTGCGTGCCACCTCTGATCACGCAAGGGCGCTCGGTCTGAAAAGGGTGGGCCTCTTTGGAACTGGATTTACTATGCGGGCGAGCTTTTATCCGGAGGAATTCCAGCGGACAGGGATCGCCCTAGTTCGACCAAAGGAGTCCGAGCAGGAATTCATTCACAGGAAGTACATCGATGAACTGCTGAATAACCGATTTCTGCCGGAAACCAGGACTGAGATTCTCGGCATTGCGCAAAGGATGAAGAGCGAAGACAGCATTGAAGCATTAGTCCTCGCAGGCACGGAGCTCCCGCTGTTGTTGCGCGACTCCAGCACTCCGGGTATCGAGTTTCTCGATACCACCGTGATTCACGTCGAAGCCATCGTTGACGAGCTGCTGAGTTGAACGGCACTCGGAAACTTGTCAGGCTGCGTTCCGACAGGCTCGGTCGCTAAGGAGGAAGCGCCCGAAATGGATCATTATCGGCAGCGCGTTCGCCGGACCTCTCAGGATAGTTTCCGAGTAGCCGACAATACGGACACGACTTCGGGTGGTGGTCCCTGTTCCCGACATGGCAAGTCCAGGTCTGCGGGCAAAAACAGGCGGGTATGCAGCGCGCCGGGCTCAGAAAGTTCTGCAGAAGGGCGTCTGAGGGCGCTTCCTCCCGCACCACCTGAATTTGACAAGAAAGCGCGGCCCGAAGGGGTTCGCCGAAAGGTAATTTCTGGAGCTTGATGTCGGCCAAGACGATTGAAACCCCACGTCATCGCGCTCGCTTATCGGAAATTTTCGATCAGCATCAAATCGCTCCCCTGATGGTCAGTCTGCGACCACAGCACGTAGCGTCCGTCGGGCGACACGGCCAATCCCAAGTCGATCGTTTTTTCGATGGGCATGAGTGTTCTGATCGCTCCGGTGGCGAAGTCGAGATACCGGACCGACGATTCTCCGTTGGCCCCGCGGCGAGGAGTGAAATAGATTCCGTGATCCACCACGACGTAGTTGGAGCGGTGCACCGCCTGAACCACCTGAGTTTCCGGTCCGCCCTCCAGAGGCATCTTCCACACGCCGCCCGCGCCGTCGTCCCTGGTGAAATACAGCAACTGCCCATCCGGCGATTCGAATGGCGACGAACTGCCGCCGGCGCGCGTGACCTGAACGGCGGCACCGCCCTCCACCGGGACTTTCCAAATCTGGCTCTCCCCGGACCGGCGCGACGAGTAATAGATCCAACGGCCGTCCCGCGACCAGTTCGCGGTTACGTTGGTAAACGCGTCGTTGGTGATCTGCCGAGGTTTGCCGCCCTCGGCGCTGATCGTGTAGATCTGCCAGTTTCCGCCGCTGTTGGAATCGAACGAAATGCTTTTTCCATCGGGTGACCAGCGCGGCGATGCGGTAATCGGGGCGTTCATATTGGTGAGCTGCTGCGCGCTGCTGCCGTCGGCCGCACAGGTCCAGACTTGAACCGTCCCGGAGCGATTGGAATAGAACGCAATGCGTTTTCCGTCGGGCGAATACTGCGGAAACGATTCGCGGAACGTGGAAGTGATCAATCTTTCCGCCGGTCCTTTTCCGTCCGCCGGCGCCCGGTAGATCACGGAGTTTTGAACTGCGGTGGTAAACACAGCGCGCCTGGCAGCGCCGGAGACCGTCAATTCCGAGGCGCCCGCGCCGGTCCCTTCCATCTCCCGTGCCGGCGATGTGCCCTCAGCCGCAGCGCGATATAACCGTGCGGCCTGCCTTTGACCGGACTCAACCACGATCTCGCGTCCATTCGGCATCCAGACGGGCCTCCGGATCGGGCTAATCCCGGCAATGGCGATCGTCCGCGGCTCGCCCGACGGCGCGAAGTCTCTCGACAGGTCGAGCATGAACGTGTCCCCCACGCCCAGGCTCTTCTCCCGCCAGAAAGCCAGCGTTCGCCCGTCCGGTGAGAGCGCTGGAGCCCCATCCCCGACGGTTTGCGCCGGCGGGCTTGTCAATGGCTTCCGCTCGCCGGTTTCGAGGGAGATCAGGAAGAGGCGCGTGGGTTGATTCGGCTGATCCGCACCGCCCGCGATGATCGCCTTTGAATCCGGTGTCCAGCTCAACCCGGGAATTTCGGTAAAAAACGTGCGTGCCGAGAATTGGGCCAGCTTGCGCTCGGGACCGCCCAGCGGAGGCACCGTCATGACGGCCATCTCGGTTCGCGAGATCCTGCGTTCAAAAGCGATCAGGCGTCCGTCCGGGGACCATTTTGGATCGGAATCATACGCGGGGTCCGTGGTGAGCCGCAGAGGCGCGCCCTGGCCAATCAGCTTTACATAAATGTCGAAATTGTCTTCCTTCTCCCCGTTCCACTGGAACACAATCTGACTTCCGTCCGGCGAAAAACTGGCCTGGTCTTCCACGCCGGGAAAGCTGGTCAAGGGAATGGCATGCAGCGGCGCGTCGGCGACCGGCTTGTCACTCCTGAGATACACAGCCGCTGCTGCCACAATCGCAAGCACGAAAGCTGCGCCAATCCACAGCAGCATTTTCGATGATCGGCCGAATGCCGCGGCGCCCGGCGTCACCGACAGCTTGCCCGATTCGGACTCCTCTCTCAGTTCCTCCAGTTCCACCTTGAGATCCGCCATGTGCTGGAAGCGTCGCGCGGGGTCCTTACGCAGGCAGCGCGTGATCACGCGGACGAACTGAGCCGGGATGTCGCTGCGGAGTTCACTGGCGGGCTTGGGGTCATCACGCAGAATCGCGGAAATGGTCGACATCTGGGTGTCGCCGCGAAACGCCCGTTGTCCCGTCGTCATTTCGTACAACAGGGAACCGAAAGCGAAAATATCGGACCGGGCGTCCACCGGTCTTGCTTCCGCTTGTTCCGGGGACATATAGGCCGTGGTGCCGAGCACGGTGCCCTCATCGGTCCGCGCGGCGATGGTTTGCGTTACGTCACCCTCGCCTTCCGTCCGCTGGGTCAGCTTGGCCAAGCCAAAGTCCAGAATCTTCACCTGACCTTCGGGCGTCAGCATCACGTTGGCTGGCTTAAGATCGCGATGAACGATTCCAGCGGCGTGAGCCTTGCTGACGGCATCGGCGATCTGCGCGGCCACGCGCAGAATCTCGCCAAAACGCATGCCCGTGCGCGGAATCAGCTGATCGAGCGATTTTCCAGCCACCAGCTCCATCACCAGAAAATCGATTCCGTTTTCCGACCCGACGTCGTAAATCGTCACGATGTTGGGATGGTTTAGCGCGGACGCGGCCTTGGCTTCCTGCACGAAGCGCCGCTTGCGATCTTCGTCGGCGGTCTTGCCGCGCGGCAAAACTTTGATGGCCACTAGACGGTCGAGCCGCGCGTCGCGCGCCTTGTACACCTCACCCATCCCGCCTGCGCCGAGGGGATTTCGTAAGGGCCGAGTTTTTCGCCCGGAGAAAACGGCATGTTAAGCGATTTAATTAGTGTACTCGGTCAGGAAAGCGAGTCGCGTTTGGAGGTAGTGCGACGAACCGCCATCAACCCCGGAAAACGCCGGAGAATTGCGCACTAATGCTGAGTGGCGACCCACTTCTTCCACAAGGATTGATCCGTCAGCATCCTCATGAACAGCCCGCCCACTACTGAACGCCCCTGAAATCCGCGCTGCTTTGCGTCTTTCGTCCAATACCAGTCGCTTAAGGGAACCCGAGACGGCGATTCGTTCGCAAATCTCCAGGTGGGTTCGATCAGGGCGTCGAAATCCTTTTGCGCTCCAGCGAGTGATGCGGTCCAATAGATCCAGTCGAGTTTCGTATATTCGGAACGGTTGTCGAGCGGCAGTCCGTACGCGTTCTGATGCGCCTCGTAAAAGGCGAGCTCCTTTGGCGCCACTTCCGCGGGAAAGAGATCCAGGCCCAACACTTTGTCCCAGATCAGGTTGTACTTCTGGCTCCAGGTGTCTTTCTTGTCGAACGCCAGCACGTAGTGATCCCCCGCGTCGGCCATGGTGACCCAGCGCTGCGCGAACTGCTGCGCAGTCGCGCGATAGGTGGCTGATTCTTCGTGCCTGCCCATCGATTCCGCCAGCTGCGCATAAGCTCCGAGCGCGACGATTGCCTTGACGGAAAGGTTCGCGTTATGGGCGAGATGTCCCGCGAAGTCGTCGGTCGAAAGCTGGTTTTCGGGATCCAGTCCTTTCTCCTTCAGATAGGCGGCCCACTTCGCCAGCGTGGGCCAGTAGCGCTGGGCAAGCGAGGCGTCACCTTGGGCTTTCGCGATCGCCGCCGTCAGGATGAGCATGTTGCTGGATTCCTCGACCGGCATCTGATTTTCTTCGGTCTTTTCGCCTCCTCCATAAACCTGCCCGTCGGCGCGCGGATAGCGCCCGAGATCATGCGGCGCGAAATCGAAACTCCAACGCGGCATGGATGCATACTCCAGCACCGGCTCCACCGACCCGGCCAACAGCTTCGGATTCAACAGCAGAAAAAGAGGCGAACTCGGATAGAAGACATCCACTGTGTCGACGCAGCCGTTGGAAAAATTCTCCTTGGGGAAAAACAGCAGCTTACCGTCGGAATCGGCGGCCATCTTGTGCGCCCCGATCGACTGGCGGTAGGCGAGCGCGGTCATTTGGGAGAAGCGATCGCCGCCGACTTTGCGAAGGTCCGCCATCAGATCGGCATCGAATTTTATAGAGCGCTCCGCGAGCGACGAAAAATCGTGCTCGGCAGCGACGAGAAGATCGGCCGCAGTAGCGCCATTCCTCCTCCACCAGGCGCGAACGCGCCGTTGCAAATAGGTTGCCGCCCACACGTCGTCATAAGCAACCAGCACATGCCGGGACACAGGAGTCGCGCTCACCACGCCGAACGAAATCGCGACGCCGAGCCCAGCCGGTGGTCCCGCCGGGTCTCGCGTGTTTAATGCACGGCCGGTCTCCGTCTCATCGGCAGTTTCCAGTTTTCCCGATTTCGCAAAAGACGTGCGCAACACGTTGAGCTTGTTTGCGGCCTCCGTACTCTGTACTCCGGCAGGGGCGGCGACATAGAAATATCCCCAGTCAATCCGCAGATTGTCGCCATCCTTCTCGAGTACAGGCTGCTGCTGCGAGCCGATTCGCAGAGCGTTCATTCCGCCGACCTTGAAACGTCCCCAGACGACGGGTTGCTCGGGCGTGTTCACCGCCAGCGCGGCCGAAGCGTCCAGGTAGACTTGCACCTGATGCTCCCGGCCGTCGATCGAATTTATGGTCCAGACGACGTAAGTTACGGGTCGCGATAATACTTCGAGATCACTGGCGATGGCGGGCGTCAAAAAAGTAAATTCTACCCGAACGCCCGAGCCCTCAAATGTGTAGATAGTTCGCGTCGGGAGCACTTGTACGTCCTTTTGGAGCATCGCCGACGTAGCGCTCCGGTCGCGTCCCATGATCCGAAACGTCTCACCGTCAACGCGCACCAGCGAAGTCAGGGGCTGCTCGGTTCCGGTCCAATGCTTGGTGTTTTCGTCAGTCAGCTTGTCGGCCATGGACCACACGCTGAAGTACGGGTCATGCACGATCAACGGTACGGCCGGAGGGCGAAATGCAGGGGGCTGTGCGAATACGGACAGGGCTAGAAAACCGGCAGCGGCGAGAAGTCGCATCTTCTGGCCCTGCAGTGAAATCTGTGGTTTGCTGGTCGCGCGCATGATCCACATTACCGTTATCGCCCTCTAGAAAGCCTGACCACGTAGCCGTATACTTGAAAGAACCACCGGAGCCATCACTATGACGGATGCCATCCTGACCCTCTGGCGCGATCTGAAATTCGCCGCCCGCTCGCTGGCGCGCACGAAAGGACTCACCGTTACGGTGGTGCTCACGCTGGCGCTCGGCATCGGCGCGAACGCCGCGATCTTCAGTGTGGTGCGAGGTGTACTACTGCGGCCGCTGGTCAACCGCGACGAGGACCGGCTGATTTACATCCGGCAAAGTGCGCGCGGCATCGGCGCCGACAATGCTACATTTTCCGTACCCGAGCTCCAGGATCTGCGGGCCCGTGTGAAGACTCTGAACGCGTTCGGCGACTTCTCCACCATCGGCTTCACCATGGTTGGCCTGGGCGAGCCGCGCGAGATTCGCGCCGGCGTCGTCGGAGGATCGTATTTTGAGGTGATGGGGCTGCATCCAGTGCTCGGTCGGCTGCTGGACGCGCGCGATGACGGCGCAAGCGCGGCCGGTGCGATGGTCCTCACCTATCGTTTCTGGACGAACTCACTGAAGAGCGATCCGGCGGTGCTCGGCAAATCCGTCCGGCTCGGATCGCGAACGGCGACCATCGTGGGCGTGCTCGAACCGTCGGTCCCCTATCCCGCGGAAACCGAAATCATCGCCAACGTGGTCACTAGCCCGCATCATCTATCGGCGACCATGGTGACCGGACGCGTCCATCGGATGACCGAGCTGTTCGGCAGGCTCGCACCTGGCCAGAGTCTGGAATCGGTTCGGGCCGAGTTGCGCGCCGTGCATGGGGCAATGATTCATGAACATCCTGAATCGTACGCCGAGAAAGCTGACTTCCGGATCGACGCCGTGCGGCTGCGCGACCAGATCACGTCGCGCGCGAGAACCATTCTACTAGTGCTGTTAGCGGCGGCGGGGTTGGTTTTCGTGATCGCCTGTTCGAATGCCGCCAACCTGATTCTGGCTAGGACTGTTCGGCGTGAAGGCGAACTCGCGATCCGCGCGGCGCTCGGCGCAAGCTCGGGTGCGCTGCGGCGGACGCTGCTGGCCGAAAGCCTGCTGCTATGCGGCGCCGGCGCCGCGCTTGGCGTGCTGAGTGCTAGGCCGATGGTGGCGGTTCTGGCCCGCTATGCGTCGCGCTTCTCGGTCCGTGCGCTCGATCTGACGGTCGATTCCAGCATGCTCTGGGTGGGAGCCGCACTGGCAGTGATCGCGGCGATTCTTTTGGCGTTCGTTCCGCGCCTGCCTTCGGCCGATTCATCGCACGGATTCGGTTTGGCGAACGGCAACGTGCGGATCACTGGCAGCACCAGCGGCCGGCAGCGCGTCTTCGCGGTGACCCAGATCGCCGCTTCTTTCGTGCTGCTGGCGGGGGCGAGCATGCTGCTCAAGACGCTGCTGGCGCTGCAGGCGGCCCAAACCGGCTTCGACACCCGCCGCGTGCTCGCGATCAACGTCCCGGTAATGTCGTACGGAAAGACCGAGGAGCAGGTCGCAGGTTTCTATAAGGAAACCATCCGGCGCATCTCTGAGCTTCCCGGCGTGGATCGCGTCGCCGTCGGCACCGTGGTCCCGTGGCGCGACGCAGGCACCTTCGGTCTCGGATTCGAGTTCTCGACCGACGGCCACGTCCGCGGTCCCGGTGAACAAGATCCACGCGGACGGTTCCGCACCGTGTCATCCGGATTCTTCGACGCGCTCGGCGTCCCGATTATCGGCGGACGCGATTTCAACGATGCCGATCGCAAAGGAAGCGAGCCCGTGGTCATCGTCAGCCAAAGCGTGGCGCAACGGATGTTCCCGAATCAGGATGCCGTCAACCATCACCTCATGTGGACCGATCCAGTCATGAAGTTCATCGGGGTCACCACCGAACCCCGGCGTATCGTCGGGATCGCAGCCGACGTCGACGATGAGAATGTCGTGCCGGGTCCCGCCATGAGCGTGTATCATCCGTTCGGACAGGTGTTCGGCGGGGACCGTCTGTTCATTCACGCGCACTCGGATCCGCACCTGCTGGTGTCGCCGGTCACGCACATCATTCGCGAAATGTCCGCGGACCAGGTGGTGGAGCATGCAGCAACGCTCGAAGATATCCGCGCCGAAGTGCTCACGCCGGACCGGCTGAACACAGTGGTGTTCGGAGTCTTCGCGGCTGTCGCGCTGGCGATCGCGATTGTGGGCGTCGCGGGAGTGCTGGCGTTCTCGGTCAGTGGACGTATCCGCGAGTTCGGCATCCGGCTCGCGATCGGTTCGCAGCCGTGGCATCTGGTAAGGGGCGTGATCGGCGAAGGCGCTGTGATGGCGGCAGGCGGCGTGGTGGTAGGGGCGGCCCTCGGGTTCGCATTGGCAACCGTCGCAGGCAGCTATTTTCCGGAGGTGCGGCTACCGGACTCCGTGCCGGTGATTGGCGCGGCCGTCGTTCTGCTCATCGCAGCGGTGGGGGCGTCGGTCCTTCCGGCTGCCCGCGCCGCGCGTGTCGATGTCACGCAAGCGCTGCGATCAGACTGACGAGACTGCGGAGAAGTCAGGACCCGGTCGCTACCGCTCGCGGCTCGGTGCCAACATTCTGAGCCGCGAACGTAGCGACCGGTCTAAGTTGATTCACATTTCGAACGGACAGCGTAGTTTGTCAGTAGCCCGCTGGCCGCTGAAATCCGCCGATCAGAGGCGTCAGAGCCCGAGCGATGCCCAGCAAACGCGCGTCATCCCAGCGTTTGCCGACCACCTGTAGTCCGATGGGCAAGCCGTCACCATCGATCTTATACGGCAGCACTGCGGCCGGATGCCCGCTGTAGTTGAATACCGTGCCGTAAGCGGCGACCATCCAATAATCGGCCTCACGGCCATCAACGTTGAGCGGCGTTCCCGGATTGCAATGCGGAAACGCCGCGACCATGGACGCAGGGCACAGCAATGCATCCCACGTTTCGAAGAACCGCTCCCAGGCCACAATGGATCGGTCGCGCCTTTGCAGCGCCGCGCAGAATTGCGCCAGCGTCGCCGGCGGCCCCTTTCCGTCCGGCTGGGATGCGGCGACCATCATGCCGATTAGTTCGCCTGCGCTCGACAGGTCCTGGATGAAATCCAACTCCGGCAAAGTCGCTTTTTCGACGATGACTCCCGAGCGTTCCATCTGCCGCGCCAGTTGTTCGACGGCATCGCGAATCTCGGCTGCGACCGGAACCTCGGGAAATGCCGGAGCATAAGCGATCCGCAGCGTTCTCAGGTCTACGTCGGCCATCTCGCCGACCGGCACAGGTTGAACGTCTGTGTCGCTTCCATCCGGCCCCGCAAGGATTTTGTAGAGCAGCGCCAGATCCTCCAACGTACGCGCCATCGGGCCGATCGACGACATGATGCGGATGCTCCGCGGTGCGTCGCTCGGATTGGGAAAGAGTCCTGTGAGCGGGACGCGATTTTCGGTGGGCTTGAACCCGAATACTCCGCAAAAATGCGCCGGAAGGCGAATCGAACTGGAAAGATCCGTGCCGATTTCGAAGGGCGTCATTCCGGCGGCCAGGGCTGCGGCCGCGCCTCCGCTGGATCCGCCCGGCGTGCGCTCGACATTCCAGGGGTTGTTGGTTCGGCCGAAGACCGGATTGTTGGACTGGTAATCGCCCAGCAGCATCGCCACGTTAGTCTTGCCCATCAGAACGGCGCCGGCCTTCCGCAGCCGGGCCATCACGGTGCCGTCCTCTAGAGGCACATAATCCGCCAGCGGTGGAAACCCGACCGTGGTACGCATGCCGGCGGTGCAGTGCGCGTCCTTCAGCGTGAACGGCACTCCATGGAGCGGCCCCCGGACTTCACCTCGCGCCAACGCTTCATCGGCCTTGCGCGCCTGTGATCGAGCGCTTTCGATGTCCATGATCACTACGGCGTTGAGAGCGGGATTGCGTTTCTCGATCTGCGCCAGGTGCGCTTCCAGCACCTCCATCGCCGATACCTGGCCCGCCCGGATCTCGGCGGCCAACTGCGTCGTGCTGGAAAAGATCAGATCCATACTGAAGCGGCTGCCGCACGCACCTCGGCCTGCCTTTCGGCGAGGGACTTCAGGCCGGCCAGGCCCGCCTCGAATTCCCTGCCAAGCAGTCTATCCATGCTGAAGAGCATTGTCATAAATTTTGTAGCATACGACTGAGGACCATACAGGGCCCACGTGACGACGCTCGAGTCGCCTTTCGCTTCGAGCGTGACTCAGATGTTATGACCCTCGAACGGTTTTCAGGAAATGTTGAAAAGCGCTTGATCAGGGCTTCAGATCGAAGGCGGGCCGCAAGCTGCCATCCATGTAGAACGGAACAGACGTGTGCTCGTGGACGATCTGCCAGGTGGCCCCGTCTCGCCGCAGGCACACCGTTGCCCGCATCCAGAAACTGATCGGCCGGCCCGCCGCCTTAGGAGTTCCGCTCATCTGGTAAAAGCCGTAGCAGAAGGCGAAGTCGCCGCTCACGGTAATGCTGAGGTCGCGTGACTCGAAATCGATCGGCCCTTCCCAGGTGTCGAGCCACGCTTTCTTTTCCTGGAGATCCATTCCGCGATGGGAAAGCGGCGGCGCCAGACTGCATACGACTGCGTCTGACGCGTACGGCGCAACAATTGCGGCGGCATCCTTATTGCGATGCGCCTTATGGATGCTCTCGATGAGCGACCGGATAGCGGCTTCATCTTTTGAAGTCTGGTTCTTCAATGCTGCCTGGTCTTTCAGGGTTGCTGTCGACATGTGATATTTCTCCTGTAGTGGATCGTTGGTGCTAAATCTGTTTCATCATTAAGTCGAATGGCGTGTGCCCAAATCGACATCCGAGGAGAAAAAAAGATTGCCCAGAGCCGCGACCGTAGGAAGCGGTCGATCTTGACGTGTCACGACGCTGGCGAAAGCCGTCGCGGCAAGCTGAATGTTTGTACCCTGATTCTATAAATGCAGCGTTACTTCGCCGCCAGCACATCCTCGAAAAACTTGATCGCGCGCGGGTCTTTCGAGTTCCCCAGCCAATGCATGGCTTCCTTGCGGACCACCGCGTTCTTATTGGTCCGCGCAATCTCGATCAGCATCGGCACGCCGTCGCCATTCTTGATTTGCGTCAGTGCGAACACTGCTCGTTTCTTGACCTGAGTCTCCGGGTCCTGCTCGATCGCGTTGCGAATCGCCTCCTCGGAGATCTGCCGCTCGGATTTCTGCGCCAGCCAGAACAGGGCTTGGCCCCGCACATGCGCCGACTTATCGTCGCGAGCTACCCGCACGATGGCCGGAATCGCGTCCGGCTCCTTGCTCTGCGTCAGTCCGAAAATGGCGTTCTCCCGAACCTTATCGCTGGGATCGTCCCGAAGAATGCGGACCAGCGATTCGAATCCGTGCCGCCCACGGGCGTTGCCCAGCCAGAACGCGGCTTGCCTGCGCGTCTCTTCAGTTTGGGAGGGTGACGAAAGCCGGTCGAGCGCGGCGTCGGCGGCCGGATCTCGATGCATGCCGATCGCCGACAACGCGCCGTTCATGACTCTTCGCTCCGCGTTCGGAATCAGCGATTCCAGCAGCGCCACGCTCTGCGCCGCGTTCACGCCCGTAAGCCAGATAAACGGGAGCCCGCCGCCGTCCACATTGCAATCGATCGAAAAGGTACGGATCTTTCCAACCTGCTTGTTCTCGACACGGAAGAAAACGAAAAACTCGGCCGCGCCTTCCAGATGCACCGTGTTCGGTGGAGCGAACGTCGGCGTGGTGGTCTGTTCTTCGAGCGAGCACCCCTGATAACTGACGCCGTTCATCGAATTGAAGCAGCACATGTTGCGGTCGCCGGGAATTTGCGGTGCCGCGTATCCGATCCATGCCGGAGCCGCCCGCGCGGCCACGATCCCCTGGAACGTCGCGTCCAGCGATCCGGACACGGCTCGCGTTTCCACCCTGGCGTTTTGAAGCTTCGGCTGGGCGAACATCAGAGGCGCACACACCAGCAGAGTCAGCCGTTTCATTTCGCGATAATCTCCATCAGATAATCCGTGGCTTCCTTGCAGCCTTTCATCTGCCCCAGGCCGCGCACGCTTTCCGATCTCAGATCCTGGTCTTTTTCGCCCCGGCTGATGTCCACCAGTTGCGGGCACGCGCCGCTCTGCCACAAGGCGCGGATGATGGCCGACTTTACAGTCTTGTCGGATTCGCTTTTGTAGATAGCGGCCAGCGCATCCGCCGGCTTTTCTCCGGACGTTTGCGCGCTCCGCATGTTCCCTAATCGGCGGATCACGTATACGCGAACGTTGGAATCCTTCTCCCCTTTGGCGAGCTCGATCAACTTATCCAGGCCGCGCGCGGAGTAAATCGCGTCGATGATCGCCTCTTTCAGCTCCGGCGTCGTTTCCGACGGATACAGTTGCGACAGCTCGCTTACCGCCTGCATATTCCCTAGCCCGCGGATCGCCTCACGCCGCAGATCGACGTTCTGTTCCGTCTTGGCCGCGTTGAGCAGATGCGCCGCATCGCGCGAGTTGGCCATGCCGCGCAGCACCGCCCGCCGCACGGCGGCGTCGTTGGTCGCCCCGTACACGTCGGCCAAAACCTGCTGGCCTTCTTTGGTCCGGAAGGATCCGACATAGCCCACCGCTCGGATTTGCAGGTCTTGATTCGCGCCGCTCTTGGCATATTGCGCCACGATCTCGTGCGCCTTGTCGGACCGGCTCTGTGCGAGTACGTACAGCGCCCGTCCCTTGATTCCCAGATTGTTTTTCTGATCGTTGATCACTCTTTCCAGCAGCGGAATCGCGCGATCCGGCTCGGAATTCATCACCGCGCTCATCGCCATGATTTTCAAATCCTCATCCGACATGTTCTCCGGCGACACCGGCTTGCCCGAGGCCTGCTGAATCTCCACCTGCAAGGCCTTCGCGTCGTTGATCCAACGGCTCTGTGGAAATTGTTTTGGAATCTCGGCTAGCGCGGCCAGCGCCTCTTCGCGCTTGCCCAGCTTGTTCAGCGCGTACGCCTTCCAGTAATACGCACCATCGGCGCGCGACCATTTATTGGAGATCACTCGATCGAACCGGTCGATGGCCCGCTCATAGCGATGATCGTCGATCGAGCTGGTTCCATCGCGGTAGATCTCGATATTGCGATCCTCGCTATCGCGCGATCGATCCAACGCCTCGCGTGCGCGGTCCCGCGCTTCACGGGCGCGTTCGGCGGCCTCCTGTGCGCGCTCCGACTGGGCAGCCTGAGGCGGTTGCGGAGGTTGCGGCGCGAACGGTGCGGGAGCTGGAGCCGGCACTTGCGCGAGCAAGGAACCCGCGCCCAGTAACGCTCCGTCCAAGTCGAAATTGAAAGCGAAATCCTTCAAGAACGGCTTCGCAACTTTGAACTGCTTCATGTTCGCGCGCCATTCGTCCGAGTCGAAGTTCTTCATCGCCTCCTGGGCACGTTCGATCTGGGCCTGCACCTCAGCCATGTCGATTTGGCTGATCGCGTTCTGCGCACGCTCGATTTCAGCTTGCACCTGCTGATCGTCGATGAACGCTGGAGGAGCCGGTCGTGGCGGCACCTGTCCCGCGGCAAAACCAGCCGCCATGATCGTCAATACTAGATTCTTTTGAATTGTTTTCATTGTTTGTCCCTGTCTCCCGTCCTAAAGCACTCCGCCTTGCGGAGCCGCCTGTCTCTCCTCCACCCTCTGTCCGAACGTCTTCACCTTGACCAAAATCCCCTGGTCCTCAATCTGCTTTCTCAAATCGTCCAACTGCTTTTCCGAAACCGCGGAAGGGCTGTGCGCCACTTCGAGCAGCACACGCTCCAGATCTTCGAGGATGGATGCCGTGGCGGTATCTCCCGAGCTGGAGGCCGTCTGCCGGTACAACCGGTTCGACTCCAGCAGATCCTCCGCCGCACGTTGCTCATACGAAATATCCAGCGACCCGTTCTTCGGCGCACCCGCATTAGACAGCTCCACAAGAACCATCTGGCTGCGTTCCAGGTGATCGCCCACCGCCACCAGGAGGACGCGCTCGCGCACGCCGGTATCGTGGCGATTCACTTGTGCAAGCGGCACCCGCCAGCTATGTCCTGCGAAAAAAGCCGCGATCACCAGCGTCGCCATCGCGGCCGCCACCGCGAGCGGTTTCCAAGTGAACCAACGGGACGCGAAAGATCTTCGCGGAAGCTTTGTCGACACCGCGCGCCACACCTGCGCTTCGTAGTCGGCCGATCGCTCCGGCACCGGCAGGCTGTCGACTGAATTGAGCACGCGCTGCAGCGTGTGATACGTGTCCCGGCAGGATTCGCACGCGCCCAGGTGTTCCTCGACGCCCGCGGCTCCAGTTTCGCCGTAATAGTACAAAACGAGTTGTTCTTCGTCTAAATGATTCATAACGCCACCAAGGGTTCCAATGCGCGCCGCAGTTTCTGCACCGCGCGAAAAATACTGTGTTTTGCCGCGTTGTTGGAAAGCCCCAACGCGGAGCTGATCTCTTCGATCGACTGTCCTTCGAAATGCCGGAGGACGAACGCCGTCCGCTCCTGCTGGCTCAGCTCATTCAGCGTCGCCGCAACTTGTTTCTGCACCGCGCCGCTGAACAAAAGCCGCTCCGGACCCGGATCGCTGGATGCGACTGCGTGCACTACTTCGCCCATCTCCTCCTCCGTCGCCGATTCCTGCAACCCAATCTCGCCGTGCCGCTTCTTTTTCCGCACCAGGTCCAGCGAATAATTCGCCGCGATCCGATACAGCCACGTGCCAAAGCTCGACCGCGCCTCATACCGGTGAAGCTGCTTGTACGCCCGCATGAAAGTTTCCTGCACCACGTCTTCGGAATCCTGTTCGTTGCCCGTCATACGAAATGCCAGACGGAAGACACCTCGGCTGTGGCGGTCCACCAGGATACGGTACGCATCGCCGTCCCCTTGCTTGGCCCTGGCGACTGCTACGCTGTCGCTGTCTTCCATTCACCCTTTAGACTGCAACATCTTGCGGCGGTTAGTTGCGAAAATCAAAGAACGTGCGTCCCCTTCGCCGGTCCGAGTGGTTTGTGCTGGCTTATTTCGCCTATGTCGCCCTGATGGGTCTGATCCTGGGGGTCGGCCTCAAGCCGTGCGCGCTATTGGCCGTGGTTTCAATCGTTTTACTGGCCCTGGCGGGCCACCAGAGTGTCCTGCGCGACCTGATGCCGTTGGCCTACACCCTGGCCGCCTTTCTTGAAATGGACTGGTTCACGCCCGCCGTCCACACTCATCGCCTGGAACACGCCTGGATTGTGTGGGATCGCCGCCTGCTCGACGATTTTCATCTTCGCGCGGCGATTGAATCGGCGGGAGCTTTGTTTCCGAGCTATCTGGAGCTGTGCTACGTGCTGGTTTACGCCGTCGGCGCGGTTTCCGTCGCGGCGCTTTTTTTGAATCACCGCCGCGACCACATCGATCGATTCTGGCTGGCCTACCTCGCCGGAACGCTGGGCGCCTACGCGCTTTTTCCCTACTTCCCATCCGAGCCGCCCCGTACCGTTTTCCCAGCCGACGATCTGCCGCACATCGTGACCATCCTGCGCCGCCTCAATTTATGGATCGTCGGCGGCTACGGCATTCATTCCAGCGTCTTCCCCAGCGCCCACGTTTCATCTGCTCTGTCCGCTGCTTGGGCTCTATTGGCGAGCATTCCCGAACACCGCTGGATCGGCATTGCGATGGCATTCTACGGATTTTCCGTTGCCCTCGCGACTGTCTACGGCCGCTACCATTTCGCGACCGACGCCATCGCCGGAATCGCCATCAGCCTGCTCGCGATCGTGGCGCTGAAACTCAGCAAAATCTAGCCGTCGGGACCCGGTCGCTATCGCTCGCGGCTCGGTGCTGACATTCTGATTCTTCGCGCGGCACCGAGCCGCGAGCGATAGCGACCGGGTCCCGACCTTTTTCAATAGGCCCTAAAGCGATATATTAGCTCCATCGCCCTTTAGGAGCTGTTCCATGAAAATCATTCTCTTTTGCGTCTGTACGATGGCGCTGCAGGCTGCCGATCCCGTTCCGGTCCACAAACCCAACTACGAGCTCGCTGAACACTGGACCTCCGGCAAAGTCGGAAAACTTGTCTTCGACGTGTCCGTCACGCCGCACTGGCTCACCGGCGATCGTTTCTGGTACAGCTATGAAACCAGCCACGGCCGCCATTTCTTCCTGGTCGACCCGGTGAAGAAAACCAAGGCTCCCGTTTTCGACAACGCGAGAATGGCCGCGATGCTGACCGGAATCACACGCATTCCCTACGACTCGCAGCACCTGCCCATCCCCACCATCAAGTTCACCAAGAACGACACGGCCATCGAATTCGAGCTACAGGTGGATCGTGACGCCGATATCAACGGCAAACAGACTGTGATCGGAGTCGTCGAGCAGACCGATCAGATCACCAGCAATCAGGGTGACGATCCGCAGCAGCGCGGCCGAGGAGGCGCAGCAGCGCCCGCCGCGAATCCACGCATGCGGACACTGTATTTCGAATACGATCTCTCCACCGGCAAGCTTTCCTTGCCGCCTGAGTACACTCCTGAGCCTCGCCGTCCGCTGTGGGCCTCGATTTCACCCGACGAAAAGTGGATCGTGTTTGCAAAGAAGCAGGATCTTTTCATGATGGATGCCGCAAATTACGCGCTGGCGCTGAAGAAAGCCGACGATCCCAACATCAAGGAAATCCAGCTCACCAAGGACGGCGAAGAAAACTTCAGCTACGCCCGCCGCATACTGGGGACTGAACAGCAGCAGATCGAGCAGCAGAATCAGCAGGGCGACCAGCGGATGAACACCCAGAAAGACAAAACCGGCCGCGTCCAGGCAATTCAAATCCACTGGTCGCACGATTCGAGCCGCTTCGCCGTCATCCGCCGTGACGAGCGCAAGGTCGGCGATCTGTGGGTCATCCGTACACTAGAGAGTCCGCGCCCTGCACTGGAGACCTACAAATACGCGATGCCCGGCGAAGCCAACGTCCCGCAATCGCACCTGGAAGTCTTCGACGTCGCCACTCCGGCGCGCAGGGAAATCAAGGTCGATCGTTTCAAAGACCAGACGCTGCAGATTTTCGATGCTCCCGTGACCGCCCGCCAGCGCGAACGGCAGCGTACCGACGCACAGTGGGTTTCCGATTCCCCCGAAAAACTGTATTTCCGCCGCATGAGCCGCGATCAGCACAAGGTCGACGTGTGCATCGCCAATGCAGCCACCGGCGAAGTGAAGAACGTGATCGAGGAGCGTCTCAACACCTACGTCGAAACCAAACCGATTCGGCTGATCAACAGCGGAAGCGAAATTCTCTTCTGGAGCGAGCGCGACGGCTGGGGCCACTATTATCTCTACGGCGCCGACGGAACGCTAAAGAGTCAGGTCACCACCGGCGAATTCGTCACCGAGGACATCGAATCGATCGACGAAAAGACCCGCACCATGACCTTCAGCGCCGAAGGCCGCGAAGAAGGCGAGAATCCGTATTTCACCCACGTCTACAGCGTCAAACTCGACGGCAGTGGATTGAAACTGCTCGACCCTGGCAACGCGTCGCACGCGCTGGCGATCGCCGATGACGGAAAATACTTCGTCGACAACGCGTCGGCGGTCAATTCCTCGCCGCGTTCGCTGCTGTACGATCATGCCGGCGCGCTCACGCTCGATCTCGAAACCACCGACATTTCCGCTTTGATGGACGCCGGGTTTAAGATGCCCGAACCGTTCCAAGTAAAAGCCGACGACGGACTGACCGACCTCTACGGCGTCCTGTACAAGCCCTTCGATTTCGACCCGAACAAGCGCTATCCGATCATCGCGTTCGTGTATCCCGGCCCACAAACGGAAAGCGTCACGCAGACATTTTCACCGAAGAATGCTAATGTCGCGCTGGCGCAGCTCGGCTTCATCGTGATCGAAGTCGGGAATCGCGGCGGCAATCCGCACCGCTCCAAGTGGTATCACAACTTCGGTTACGGCAACCTGCGCGACTACGGTTTAGTCGACAAAAAAGCCGCCATCGAACAGCTTTCGCGCCGCTATCCGTGGATCGACATCGAACGCGTCGGCATCACGGGCCATTCCGGCGGAGGCTTCATGTCGACCGCGGCCATGCTTCAGTTCCCGGATTTCTTCAAAGTCGCTGTAAGCGAATCCGGCAATCATGAAAACAACATCTACAACCAGAACTGGAGCGAAAAACATCACGGCATCAAAGAAAATCCCGGCCCCGATGGCGACGTGACCTTCGATTATTCCATCGACAAAAACTCCGAGCTTGCGCGGAATCTCAAAGGTCACTTACTACTGACGACGGGCGACATGGATGACAACGTCCACATGGCCAACACCATGCGGCTCGTGGACGCGCTGATCAAGGCTCACAAGCGTTTCGACCAGTTCGTGCTTCCAGGAGTGCGGCACAGTTACATGCCGGTTCAGGACTATTTCTTCTGGGTCCGAGCGGATTATTTCTGCCGGTGGTTGCTAGGGGATTTCGATCAGCGAGTGGATATGACTGAAGTCGATACGCAGCCGCAGCGCGCACCTCGCGCGAGTGCCGGCAGGTAGTTCCGTCCGGGCGCGCAATTAGGCTGCGAATCCCAAGGTGCCTAGGCGACAAATTAGCGTCAATCAAACGTTGGTTAATTGCGGGTCACGTTACAATGGGCTACTATCGGGTTAAAGGTCGGAGATACAATGAGCACGAGCCGAATTCGAATAAAAATGGGTGAAATTGAAGTCGAATACGAGGGTACCGAATCCTTTCTCCGCGACGAGCTGCCTGAGTTGCTTTCGGCGGTTTCTAAGCTACATCACGACTCAGGACGAGCAGATCCAGCAGGTGCGAACAAAGATACAAAGATGCACTCGGCAAAAGGACTGCAGGGCACCACAGGAACGATTGCTGCCAAATTGAAGTGCAAGCCAGGTGTCGGGAAGGACCTCATCACTGCGGCTGCGGCTCGACTGACATTCGTTTCCCACAAGCCTTCTTTTACGCGTGCGGAACTCCTGACGGAGGCAAGAACGGCGACGGGATACTACAAGAAGACGGTGAACAATAACCTTACAAATACGCTGGCCGGACTAGTCAAGTCTGGCGACTTCGCGGAAACGGCTAAGGACACATACGCGTTGAGTGCGACGAAGCAAGAGGAGCTTTCCACAAGCCTTGCTTCCTGAAGACGCGCTAAAGGACTTGCTCAGCCAGACTCTATCCGACCAGGATCGCGTGCTGATTTGCTTGGCCGTTCAACCTGTCAGAGCAAGAGTTGTTGGCGAGATTAAGTCCCTCGCAATCGCCGCGGGCTGGCGTGCGATCGCGAAAAAGAACGTGTCGCGGATATTGGGTCGGCACCAGCGCTTGTGGTCAGAACGGCCGCGGGCTGGGAACTCACGGCGGCCGGAAGTCAGCACGTGGCGCGCATCGCGGGTCCGCTCATGTCCTCCCCAATTCCGCAGGTCGCCTCATCGCTGAGGGCCCACCTTGTGAAGATCGGAAGTCCGGATACTCAGCGATTCGTAGAGGAGGCCATCGTGTGCTTCGAGACGAGACAGTACCGCGCGGCCGTCGTCCTCTCGTGGGTTGGTGCTGTATCCGTGCTCCAACAGCACGTCGTTTCCAACGCTCTGCCAGCGTTCAATGTAGAGGCGGTGAAAAGGGATAGCAAGTGGAAAATTGCCAAGAACGCCGACGACCTAGGACGGATGAAGGAGCATGAATTCCTCGATGTTCTCGAGGCTATTTCGGTTATAGGAAAGAATGTTAAGCAGGAGCTCCAGAAGTGTCTGCAGTTACGAAATGGTTGTGGGCATCCCAATTCGCTTCAAGTCGCCGACCACAAGGTCTCCGCTCATATCGAAGACCTCATGCTTAACGTATTTGCTAAGTTTTAGCCGATGAGGCGCTACCGCGCCGCGAGCAATGCCCGCAGATGGCGAGCTCGCTCAGGCCATCGCAGTTGCCGCAACGCTTTGGCTTCGATCCGTCGAATCCGTTCACGACTCACGTCGGATTCCTGGCCGATCTCTTCGAGCATTTAATCTCCGCCGGCGGTTCGGTCTAATGACGAGTCGAATCTAGGGGAGAATCGAAGGCCGAATCCTGTCGTGGAGGCGGTACACGGAAAAATCCTTTCGGTCGACGGTGAAGAACTGGCGCAGGCCGTCCCGCTCCGCCACACGGATCAGCGCGGCATCGGCGAGGTCCATCGGACGGCTTGCGTACTTCTTCATCAACTCGCGGATTCTTGGGACATCGTCCCGTCCGAGCGGCAGAAGTTCCAGTGCGCCTCGAGCGAGCATCTCCCAGATATCGTGCTGCGCTCGCGGCAACCCGTTCAATAGATACATCGCTTCGGTCAGCACCGGCCAAACCGTTCCGAGGGGAGGCCGGATCGTCTTGATCACGGAGGCACAGGCCGCGTGGTGTTGGTCCTCGGCGCTCGTGAGCGCGATCAAAGGGCCGGTGTCAACCAGGATCATCATTCGCTGCGGCGTGCCCGCAGCAACTCGGTGAATCGCCGGCCAGTATCCGTCGAAAGAGTGGGATCGGCGCCGCGAACATTGCCGATCAAGTCCTTGATCGAATCGTGGACCGATCCCGTGCCCTCTTCGCGTTCGACCCAGGTTGCAATCGCCTGGCGGAGGACCTCCGAGGTAGTCGTCCGCTTTCGCCGGGCGATGCGCGTGACGCGCCGCCGCATTTCTGGATCAAGACGCAGGGTGATCGGGGACGCCATGCCATCAGCGTAGCGTATTACGCGGATGTATTACAGGGTTACCGCGCCGCGAGCAATGCCCGCAGATGCCGGGCCCGTTCAGGCGACCGCAATTGCCGCAGTGCTTTGGCTTCGATCTGACGAATCCGTTCGCGGGTCACATCGAATTCCTGGCCGATCTCTTCGAGTGTGTGTTCGCGCTCGCAGCCGATGCCGAAGCGCAAGCGGATCACTTTCTCTTCTTTTGGAGAAAGCGTCTTCAGGATGTTGGCGGTCTCATCGCGAACGTTGGTGTCGATCACCGCGTCGACCGGCGAGCCTACCCAGCGGTCTTCAATCAGATCGCCCAGCGCCGATTCGCCGTCTCGGCCTACTGGAGTTTCAAGCGACACGGGATCGCGCGAAATGGTCTTGAGCTTCTGGACCTTCTCCACCGGAATGTCCATGCGCCGCGAGATTTCGTCGTTGGTGGGCGCGCGGCCCAGTTCTTTTTCGAGCTCACGCGTGGCCCGCAGAAACTTGTTCATCGACTCGTTCATGTGAACGGGGATGCGAATAGTGCGCGACTGGTCCGCGATCGCACGCGTAATCGCTTGCCGAATCCACCACGTCGCGTAGGTCGAGAATTTGTAGCCGCGCCGGTATTCGAATTTGTCCGCGGCGCGCATCAGGCCGATGTTGCCTTCCTGGATCAGGTCCAGCAGGTGGAGCCCGCGATTGACGTACTTTTTCGCGACCGAAACCACCAGTCGCAGATTGGCTTCCACCAGGTCTTTCTTGGCGCGCTCGGCTTCTACTTCACCGTGGCGGATCACTGAAAGCGTGTGCTTGATTTCAGGGAACGTCGCGCCGGCCATCTGCTCGCGCTTGCGAATTTCGCGCTTCAGTTCGCGGGACCGCGCCTGTGCCGTTTGGCTGTTCCGGCCTTCCACTTTGCGCAGGTCGGCTTCGAGATGCGAAATCTCTTCGACCACGCGGTCGATTTCCTTGGAAAACTGCTTCCACTGCGACAGATAGAACGGAATCTTGCGGATCGCCTGCGATACCGCGACGCGCGCCCGCGCCAGCTTCCCCATCCACTTGCGCCGGAGCTTCTTGTTGCTCAGCGCGATGTCGTCCAGCTTGTCCGAAGTTTGGGTTAACTTCTTGTGCAGATTGACGATCTCTGCCAGATCGTTCTTCACTTCCGTACGCTTTTTGGCGAACGCCGCGCTTTCCTCTTCCAGGTCGCCCAGATCTACGTAGGAATCGAGTTCCTCGATCTCTTTGCGGATCGCCTCGACGATTTCGACCGCCCGGAGCTGAACCAGCGCCGACCGGCTAATCGCTTTCTGCATCCGCAACTTACCGCGTTCCATGCGGCGCGCCAGGTTGACTTCACCTTCGCGGGTCAGCAGCGGAACTGCGCCCATTTCGCGCAGATACACGCGTACCGGGTCGTCCGTGTAAATCGACTCTTCGGCCGGATGCGCGGGCGCGAACTCGTCGCCGTCGTGCACTTCCTCTGGATGAAAAAATGCCCCTTCCTCGTCGAAAGGAAGCCCCAGAGGCTCGTGGCCTTCGCCTAAAATTGGATCTTCAAAATGGTCCACTGCTCTCACCTCACCCAATCTACAACGCCCATACAAGCAAACCTTCCATGAGCGTCCGTTGGGGTGTCAGTTTTCTCCTACACGTCGCGGCTGTACCTTCTTTATTTTCAATATTTTAAGGAAGAATACGGGAGCACACTCCCCTCTTTGGCCGCATGTTGGGACTGGTACTCAGTATATCAGCCTTCCTGCGTTCTGTTAAGTCCCTATTTCAAAGGATGTTTTTCCAGCCCCCGGGTTACAGGTTTCCATGGGGAAAGTCGTGTCGGACAAACAATTACAGCCACCAATGTTTTCCTCACCCGCGCCGCTGGAGCAGGTCCTTCAGCTCCGTCAGGAAAGCCTCGACGTCCTGGAAATCGCGGTAAACCGAGGCGAACCGGACATAGGCGATCTTATCCAGCGTCCGGAGTTGAGTCATCAGCAGTTCTCCGATTTCGGTGGTCGACATTTCGCGATCCGGGCTATCAGCTAGCCTGGATTCGACTTCGTCCACCACCTCGGCCAGTTTGCCCATGGCGACCGGCCGTTTCTCGCAGGCTTTCAACAATCCTTCGAGAATCTTCTGGCGGTCGAACTTCTCGCGCCGGCCGTCCCGTTTGATGACCATGTAGGGAATCTCGTCGCTGCGCTCGTAGGTGGTGAAGCGGCGTTCGCACTTCAGGCATGCCCGGCGCCGCCGGATCACGTCGCCTTCCTTGCTTTCACGCGAATCGATCACGCGGTCTTCGCGATGGCCGCAAAACGGACAAGTCATGGTTCGATTCCCGCGGGCTTGGGTTCCTCGGGATCCAGATGCCTCAGGTTACGCCATCGGATGCCTTCATGGAAGGCCAGTCCGAGTCCTAGAGGAACAATGCTGACGAACGACAGGATCCATAGCACCAGCGCGATTCCGCTGGCGGTCGAAATTCCCAGCCCGAAGAACTCGGTGAGGACCAGCACCGTCGCGATCTGCATGCCTCCGCCGACGCCAGGGATCTGAATCGCGCTCCCGAAAGCCACGAATCCAAGGACGATGACGACGTCGGTAACACTGAGTTTCGCGGTGGACGGAAAGGCCTGGAACAAGCAATAATACGCCGCCGCGATGACCAGCCATTCGATGATCGTATAGGCGATCAGCAGGAGCGTGGAGCTGGCGCTGCGCATCGATTCCATGCCTTGCTCGAAAGACGCCAGCACGCCTTGAATTTTCGTAACAATGCGCTCCGGCAGAAAAGAAAGAGCCCGCAGCAAGCGCTGCTGGAAGGGCGCACGGAACTGCCGCAACCCGATCAACAGCGCTAAACAGGCGAGGCCGGTAAGTCCAGCCGTGTAGCCGCCCACCTGCAGCACCACGCGCGTCCGGGGACCGGGCTCGATGGCGCTGTGCGATACTTGCGTGAGCGCCAGTCCAAAGATCAGCAGGACCATCAGAAGGTCTAGAATACGCTCCACAATCCAGGCGGCAATCTGGCTCGAAAACGACACTCCTTCGTTCTTGGCGATCAGGTAGGGCCGCACCGGCTCGCCTGCCCGGCCGAACAGGACCACGGCGGTGAATCCGATGGCGGTCGCGGTAAAAATCCTCCACAAACTGGCGTCTTTCCGCAAGGGACGCAGCATGACCTCCCAGCGGAGCACGCGGCCCACGTAGGTCGCCATGACCAGGGCGAAAGCCAGCGAAAGCCAGGACCAATCGACATGATGGAAAGAGGCGGCGAAGTCGGCCCAGGAGAATCCGGAATCGCGCCACCGCCAGATGGCATAGGCGGCCGCCCCCACGGCGACGGCGATCGCCAGTCCGATACCAAAGTGTTTTTTCGTCAAGCGGTTAGGGCCACTCCCTCTGGAAGCCACGTGGGTGCGGGGTTTACTGGGCCGCGGGATGCCGCTGGCCCGGCAGCCCCGGCCGTGGATAGAATGTAGATCGAACTTATCATGTCAGTTCTTCGTTCTCATTACTGGAAGGTAATAAATAACCGGAAGGTCTGGGAACCGCATACGGTTCGAGGACGAAGACTAGCATGGCCGCCACTGCCACAGTTGCACAGATTAGCACGACGCCTCAATTCGCTGTTGCGAGGCGGACCGGTTGGGGACCGGCTATTTCCGCTTTGGACGCCGACAATCAGCTAGTGGAGCGATGCATGAGCGGCGAAAGCGCCGCCTGGGAAGACCTGGTGAAGGTCCATAGCCGGCGTGTGTATTCCATCTGCTACCGCTTCACCGGATCGGACCAGGAATCGCAGGACCTGACGCAGGAAGTGTTTCTGCGGGTATTCCGGTCGCTGAAGAGTTTTCGGGCGGGCGAGGGTTCCTTCGGTGTGTGGTTGGCTCGATTGAGCCGTAACCTGCTGATCGATCATTATCGCCGTACCAAGTTGGACCGGGCGACGGATTCGATCGAAGAGCAGCTCCCCATGCTGGAAGAGAAGACCGCCATGCTTTCGCGCACCGACGGCATGGTGGCGGGACGCGAAGCGAGCGAACTTCTACAAGGAGCTTTACAAAAGCTTTCGCCGGAATTGCGCGAAACCGTTATCCTTCGCGATCTGGAAGAACTAGAATATCGTGAGATCGCCCAGGTGCTGAACGTTCCCGAGGGAACAGTAAAATCGAGATTGAACCGCGGGAGAGCCGAGTTGGCCCGGATCCTGCGCAGACAGAAGGTAGCTGTTTAAATGAATTGCGCGGACTTCGAAATTCTGCTCGCCGATTACGTGGATGGAATACTCCGCGGCGAACAGAAGTCTGCTCTGGAGCGGCACTTGGCCGAATGCGCCGAGTGTTCCGAGCTGGCGCGCGATGCGGCCGGCGCGGTGGCGTTCATGGAGCGAGCCGCGGTGGTGGAAGCGCCGCCGGAGCTGGTGACGCGCATTCTGTTCGAGATCACCGACGGTCCCAGCCGCGCGGAAGTCAAACCCAGTTGGATCCGGCGGATTTTCGGCAAGTGGCTGGAGCCCGTGCTGCAGCCCAGATTCACCATGGGACTGGCCATGACCATCCTGTCCTTCGCGATGCTGGGGCGGCTGTCCGGAATCGAAGTACGGCAGTTGAAGCCTTCCGATCTGGATCCGGTGAAAGTGTGGATGGCGGCTGAGGATCGTGTGCACCGGACGTGGGAACGCAGCATGAAGTACTACGAGAATTTGCGCGTGGTCTTCGAAATTCGAACTAAATTGGCGGAGTGGACGGATCAGGCTGATTCGAGCGCCCCCGCGGACGTGAACAAGAAATGAGTACGGAAACCAACGTCGTCGGGTACTGCCGCGCGTGCGGCAAAGGTCTCGATGAAACCACTGTGCGCATGGCGCATGGAACGATTTATTGCCAGGAGCATTTACCGATGGAACCGATGGCCCAGACAGCGTCTCCGATCGCCGCGGAAGCATCGCCGTATACGGCGAAAACTCCGCCGCCGATGCCCAATCCGGAGGTCTCGCCGGGATTGGCGTTCCTGCTGGGGTTGATTCCAGGCGTCGGCGCGATCTACAACGCGCAATATGGCAAGGGCCTGATTCACGTCATCATCATCGGATTGACCATCAGTATCCTGAGCAATGGCTCCGCCAGCGGCCTGGAACCTTTAGTAAGCCTGTTGCTCGCGGGATTCTGGGCGTACATGGCGTTTGAGGCGTACCACACGGCCAAGCGCCGGCAACTGGGGCAGGCAGTGGACGAATTCTCCAGCCTGATGCCGATGCGCGGCGGACCACACCAGTTTCCAGTCGCACCGGTGGTGCTGATCGCGCTGGGCGTGATCTTCCTGCTGAACAATCTGGATCTTCTCGATCTGCACCGGGCGTTGCGGTATTGGCCGGTATTGCTGATCGCCCTGGGAGCGTACATGCTGTATCTGCGGATGAGCGGCGCCGCGGTCGAAGGAGAGAAGCAATGAACACCAGCTTCCTGTGCGCGATTCGCGGGCCCATTCTGATGATCACCCTGGGGGTCCTGCTGGCGGTCGACCAGCTTGGCTCGTTCAGCTTCGGGCGCACCTGGCCGGTGCTGTTGATCGTGTTTGGCCTGTTCAAATTGGCTGAGCGGGCGGGAATTCGAAACGCATGAGACGTTCCTCCGTAGTCGCGCCGCTGCTGCTGATCGCCATTGGCGGTCTGTTTCTGGCGCGAAATCTATACCCCGAGCTGCCGCTGCTCGATTACCTGGCCAAATACTGGCCTTTCCTGCTGATTCTGTGGGGCGGGCTGCGTTTAGCCGAGGTCCTGTTCTGGGCCGCGACGGACAAAGCGATCCCGGCGCGCGGCGTTTCGTCCGGCGAATGGGTTCTGGTCATCTTCCTGTGCATGTTCGGCGCGAGCCTGCATGCGGTTCGCGGATTCAACGGCGACTGGTGGCCTCGCAACGTCAGTATCGGCGGACTGGATATGTTTGGGGAAAGCTATGAGTATCCGCTGAGCGCGGAAAAGGCTGCCTCCAAGACTCCGCGCATCGTGATCGAATCGTTTCGCGGCAACGCCCGCATCACCGGTGTCGATACGGACTCGGTGAAGGTGACCGGACACCGCTCCATTCGCAGCCTGGATCAGAACGGCGCGGATAACGCGAACCGCACAGCGCCTTTTGAAGTTTCGGGAGACGCCAACGAGATCACCATCCGCAATAATCAGGAACGGTTATCCAGCGGACACGTGCGCTTGACGGCGGATATGGAGATCATGGTCCCCAAGGGCGCAACCATCGAAGGGCACGGCCGCTATGGAGATTTCGATGTGACCGACGTGAACGGTAATGTCGAAATCGTTTCCGACAACGCCGGCGTGCGCCTGCAAAACGTAGGCGGCGACGCGCACATCGACCTGCGCCGCAGCGATGTGATTCGCGCGTCGAATGTCAAAGGCTCCATCGACGTGAAGGGCAACGGCTCCGACATCGATTTGCAAGGGATCGAAGGACAGGTGACCATCAATGGAACCTATTCCGGCGTGATCCAGTTCCGCAATATTTCGAAGCCCTTGCGCTACCGCGGGCCGCAAACCGAGCTGAGCTTCGAAAAACTGCCCGGGCAGATCCGTTTCGCCCTGGGAGATTTCACCGGATCGGGCATCGTGGGTCCCACCACGCTAACCACGCGATCGAAGGACATCCAGCTCAGCGATTTTACAAACTCGCTGGAAGTTTCCGTGCAGCGCGGCGATCTCGAGCTGCGGCCGGGACGCGTCCCGCTTTCGCGCATCGATGCCACCACGCGGTCCGGAGATATTGAACTCTCGATTCCGCAGAACGCAAAATTCGATCTGACGGCTTCCACCGCGCGCGGCGACGTGACCAACGACTATGGTTCGCCAATCAGGACCGAAACCAGCGGCCGCACCACGCTCCTGAAAGCGCAGGTCAGCGGCGGCCCTGCGGTCACCGTCCACACCGAGCGCGGGCAGGTGGTAGTCCGGAAAGCGTCCGCCGACGACAAGCCGCTTGCGCCGAAGAACGAAACCAAGGCGGACACTCCGATTCCAGTAGCTCCATTGAAGAAGATCGAACAGTAATAAGAAGGAGTCAGGAGACAGTAGTCAGAATTTCGTCAGCAGCCTGATTCCGACTCCTGAATTCTGACTCCTGACTCCTCTGACTTTCAGATGCTATCCTGATAAACAGAGAGGCAGACTTTCGCCTATGACTCGTCGTTTTCAATTTGCAGTCGTCGCTTCATCCACTTGCCTGGTTCTTCTTCTCCTGTTCGGAGCCGTCCGGGGCCGCGGCGCCGCCGCCGACAGCAACAACGTCTATAGCCACCTGGGTGTGTATAGCGAAGTGCTTTCGCGCATCAAGGCGGATTACGTCGAAGAGCCCGACATGAAGGCGGTCACGATCGGCGCGATCAACGGGATGCTCGAATCGCTCGATCCGTATGCCAGCTATCTCAACACGGACCAGTACAAGCAGTATCAGAAGGGCAAGGACCAGACGCGAGCGGGTGTCGGAGTAGTGCTCTCGCGCCGCTTCGGGTATCTGAGCGTGGTGGACGCGCTGCCGGGTTCCCCCGCATCGAAGGCCGGCATCTCCACCGGGGACGTGATCGAATCGATCAACAACGTTTCCACGCGCGACATGCCGCTGGCGCTGTCCCAAATGATGCTCGAAGGCGAGAACGGGACCACCATCGAAGTGAGTGTGCTGCGCGTCCGCAAATCCGAGCCGCAGAAGCTGACACTGATCCGCACCAACCTGGTGTATGCACCGGTGAGCGGAAAAATGGTGAACGAGCCGGGCAAGGATCCGATCGGGCTGATCGCGACCTATTCACTCGCGCCGGGCCGCGTAAAAGATATCGCGGCGAAAGTCGACGAACTGGAAAAACAGGGCGCCAAACGCCTGATTCTGGATTTGCGGCATTGCGCGACGGGCGCGCCGGAGGAAGGCATCGCGCTGGCGAACCTGTTTCTCGATAAGGGCCTGATCACGTATTCGCAAGGCCAGAAGATGAGCCGCCAGGATTATCAGGCAGTGGCCACCAAGGCCATCACCAAGCTGCCGCTGGCGGTGGTTGTGAATCGCGGCACGGCGGGCGCCGCGGAGATCACGGCCGCGGCGCTGCTCAACCGCCGCGCGGATGTCGTCGGCGAACATACCTACGGCGGCGATACAGGAATCCGCAAGGCGATCACCATGGACGATGGCGGCGCAGTGCTGCTGGCCGTCGCGAAATACTACACCCCCGAAGGCAAGGCGATTCAGGACACTGGCGTGACTCCGAACATCACCCAGGTGGAATCTGAGCCTACGGCCGATCTGGACGACGATAGCGATGCCGCAGCATCACCGAGTCCGGACAAGATGAAGCCGCTGCCTCCGGATATCATCCTTAAGCAGGCCATCGAGACCGTCATTAAGAAGTAACGATGCCCCTCTACGAGTATCGCTGCGAAGCGTGCGGGAAAGTTTTCGAGAAGATCGAGAAGTTCTCCGACGCGCCGCTCCAGGTACACGAAGACTGTGGAGGCAAAGTCGAGCGGCTGATTTCCGCGCCGGCGTTCCATCTGAAGGGCACCGGCTGGTATGTAACGGACTACGCCAAGGGATCGTCGTCGTCGAAGGCGGACAACGGAAAATCGGAGACGAAAGCATCGGATTCGAAAGACTCGAAAGATTCCAAAGATTCGAAGGAGTCGAAAGATTCGAAGCCGGCATCGTCTGAGGCCAAGACCGAGTCCAAGTCCGAGGCTCCTGCCACTAAGTCGGATTCGTAGGAGCGAACTTTAGTTTGCAGCGATCGTGACACGTCAACATCCACCGCTTCCTACGGTCGCGGCTCAGGGTCGGCGCTCGTTTTGGTAAGGCTATGAGCCGCGACCAGAGGAAGCGGTGGATGCTGAGTTTTAAAAAGTAAACTCGACGATTTGGGGAGGACGCGCCTCGAAATCGCTGTAGCGGATCCACCGCGGCCGCACCACGAAATAAACGATCCCCGGCCAGCTCAACCGGGCTGGGCCATCCGGCAATTTGGCGAAGTAGATTTTCTGGTATCGCGCCAATTCCTCCCCGGATAGCTCCTGAGCTGTCCCTTCGAATTGCACGGTGACCTCGCGCGTCGTTCCGATCACGAATGAGGCCTTGGGATTTGCAATCAGATTCGCGTACTTGCGGGAAGACTTGACGGTATCGAAGACGATCTCCAGGTCCGGCGTCACTGCGATCCCGACCAAAGCGCCCTGCGGCCAGCCGTCTGCCGCGATCCAGCCGGCGACGCCCAGCGATTCGCTCGACATGAACTGGAACAGCTCGGCTTTCGTCATATGATCGGTGCGATCGGCGGGAACGCGATCCCTTCGGCGTCCAGGCGATTCTTGACGCGCCGGTTCAATTCACGGCCCACCATCGCCTGCTTGGACGGCAACGTCTTGATACGAGCCTTCACCACCACGCCGCGCTCGGCCAAACGGTCGATGCCCATGATCTCGATCGGGGCCAGGATCAGCGGCCCGTAGGTACTGTCATTCTGTAGTTCCTTGCCCGTGTCGCTGACGATCGCGAGCGCGCGGTCGGCATCCGAGCGATGCGCGAGCGTGGCTTCGAAGACGTAGAAAGAATAATCCCGCGTCAGATTCGAGAGCGTAGTGATGGACCCGTTGGCGATTACGTGTACAGCTCCGTTTTCGCCGCGGAGCACCGTGGTCCGCAGATTGATTTCTTCCACGCCGCCTCCGATTCCGTTGATGATTACCCCGTCGCCGATGCGCAACTGGTCTTCGAGCAGCAGAAACAGTCCGCCCAGCCAGTCCTTGATCAGCGTCTGGGCGCCAAGACCGATGGCGATTCCCGCGACGCCCAAGCCGGCCAGCAGCGGCTCGACCCGGAATCCGGTCTCGGTCAGCGCCATTACCAGCGCGATCAGCCAGACCAGCATCGTGGCGAGCTTGCTCAGCACCGAGATGATGGTGTTGGCGCGCTTTTCCATTTCGATGGTGGAACCTTCATGGCGGCGGTCCATCACGTGGATGGTGTAGGTCCGCAGGCGTTCCAGAAGCTTGCGGGCGAGCCGCGAAAACAGCCAGGCCAGCGCCAGGATCACGATCACACGCACCCCGCGCTCGGCCCATGCGATCCACATCTGTGGTTTGCCAAGCTCGGCCGCTACGTCGCGTAAGAAACGCATGATGGAAAAAGGAGACAGGAGTCAGGAGTCAGAATTCAGAATCTTAGTATCGCATTGGGCGGGCGGATTGCGGCCGTTCTGACTCCTGACTGCTTCTTGCTAAAATAAGACCAATGGCGGATACGCAAAACGAAGCCTTGCCCCCGGTTAGTAAATGGGCTCCCGTGGTGGCTCTCGCATGGATCGTTCCAGGCGGCGGGCATTTCCTGCTGAAGCGTCCCGGACGAGGAGCGCTATTAGCGGCGTCCGTAGCCGCAATGTTCCTACTGGGCCTGATGATGCGTGGAGCTTTGTTCTCGCCTCAGACCGGCGACATTCTGACCACCGTGATCTACGTCGGCGGGTTCATCGGTAACTTCATGTCGGGGATTTTCTATTTCCTGGCCGTATGGCTCGGCTATAGTCAGGCGGATGTTGCCGGCCATGTTCACGACTATGGAACCAAGTTCCTGGTGGCGGCGGGGCTATTGAACATTCTGGCAATGGTGGACGCATTCGAGATCGCGACGGGGAAGAAAGAATAATGCCTAAGATGAATCTTTCGCATTTCGAAGCGTCGCTGCTGTTCGCGCTGTTCACGTCCATTGTTCTGGGGATCATCACGAAACGCACCGATCGCGAACGCTTCCGCTACGCAGCTTATTGCTTCGGCTGTTTCCTGGCAGCGATTTTCGGATTGAGCTGGTTGATGTACCTGGGCCACGGATAGCCCGCAAGGATTTTCGCGCATGCGGCATGTGTCAGCATGCGAACACTCCTTACTTCCATTCTGCTCTTCACCATCCCGCGACTTGGTAGCGGTCCGCCCGAAATTGCACGTCTTGACGAGTGCATCCAGCATCGTTTCGTGGATCGGACGTCCTTCGGGATGAGCCGCATTCTGCCGGGAGAACGGCACGGCGTGCGCACGTTTCGTCCCGAGAATCCAACGGAACAGTCAGTGGTCGACACGCTCCGTGCCAACGGCTATCAGGTCGCTCTCTTTCTGGTGGGCCGTAACGCGATGACCTCCTCTCCCGGGCTTGGCTACGATTCACGCCGCTTGGGGTTGCAAGGTCCGGCATTCATAACGCCGCTGACGGCCGACCTGCCGGATCGCGACGCGCTGCTGGCCGAAAGCCGGGAGGCGTTGAGAAAAGGTGAGCCTTACACGGTCCGTCAAGGTGATTGGACGGTGACGTGGAAACCGCTTCGCGCAAGCGATTCGGCGTGTCTTCAATGCCACACATCCGGCATTGCCGTGCTGTCGTCGCCTCTCCAAACGGCAGGAGAGACGCTGAAAGTCGGCGATACGCTGGGAGTCGCGGTGTATCTCTACAAGCTACGATAAGGGTTTGGAGCGAATCGTCACCATTCTCGGCGGCGGGCCCGCGGGGGCGGCAGCGGCAATCGCGGCGGGACGCGAAGGCTGCCTGCCGCAAGTGATCGAGAAATCCAAATTCCCGCGGCATAAGGTCTGCGGCGAATTTTTTTCGCCCGAAATTCAGATCGAGCTCGAGCGACTGGGCGTATGGGATGCCTTTCTGGCGTCCGATCCCGCGCGAGTGCGGCGTATGAAACTGCATTTCGGGCGCAGGGAAAAAGTCTGCTGCTTTCCTGAGCCCGGCTGGGGGCTCAGCCGCTTTGCGTTCGACGCGTTGATGTTCGATCGCGCACAAGCATCGCCTGCGGAAAGCCGGGACCCGGCGGTCATCGCCTGTGGCCGCCGCACGGTCGAATCGCGCGGGCAGAGGCTGTTCGGATTCAAGGCCCATTTCGAAGGACCCTGCGACGACGCAGTGGAACTGTTCTTCTTCGACCGCTGCTACGTCGGCGTGAGCGCGATCGAAGGTGGCCGCACTAATGTGTGCGGGCTCGGTCCGGAGGATGTTCTGCGCCGCTTCGATTTCGATTTCGATCGAGTCGTATACTACTCCCCTGCGCTTTCCGCTCGAGTCGGACCATTAACGCGCTCGATGAAATGGCTCTCCACTGGGCCGCTGCACTTTCGCCAGACCTTCGATCCGGATCACAAGGCGTACCTGGCTGGCGACGCGCTGTCGTTTGTGGATCCTTTTACCGGGTCGGGACTGGTGGCTGCGGTAAAGACTGGCGCGCTGGCGGGAATCGCCGCGGCCCGCGGCTTGCCGGTGTCGGAATACTGCGCCCAAAGCCGCACGATGCTGAAAAAGCCTTTTGAAATTGCAGGAATTTTCAGAAAAGCGGTCGGCGGCGGGTGGGCGGAGTGGCTGGCCGGTCTGGTTCCAGGGCGAGTCTTGTTCGCGCTAACCCGGCCCGGCAACCACTCCTGCCAATAAAAAAGCCGGTGAGTACTCGGAGGAAGATACTCACCGGCCGGCTCACCACTACCGCGAGGTCGTAGCGCGCCGAACTTTTGGGAGATTCGCCAGGCAGTCAGCGAACCCATCCCTAGAGAAAGAGACGCGGTGAAACCGTGAAAGGTTCCACAACTGGACAGTAGTATCGTAACACTGCTGATATGCCGCTGTACAGAGGTATTGCAACGTTTCATACAAAATGGGTACTCGATTAGCGCCCGGCGAATACGGCTGTCATCCTCATCGTCCTAATGAAGGAGCAATTGTTAAGTTATTCTATTTGTTAGATATATGGATTCAATCGAATACCAACAGGACCGTGATGGGGCTAGCTCAAGACAAAACTTTACGATCTTGACGATCTCGGTTCACAACGATCGTTGCAGTTTATTTATTTCGCCCTATATACCTTACAGAGCAGACCTCCGAGGATGGAGATAAGCTGCGAGTACTATTCCCTCAAGAGTATGTGCACCCATCAGATTTGTCCGGTCCATTCGACCGGAGTAATGCCTACAGCGCCTCCAGAGCGCGATCCCCGGTATTTTCCCACCTGGCAGCGGACGTCAGTCGCGTTGCAGAGGGCGCTTCGGGAGTGGATTCCCGAGCGGTATTTCCAAGACGTCCGCCGGTTTGAGAACCGCGCTATGGCGTACCAATTCCTGGTGTATGCGGCATGCCGGCCCTGTTATGGGCGTCCTAGGACCGAATTTACTTTCGATGTTGCGGATCCGGGCACGCTAAACTCGGCGCTCCACAATACCGGGAGGTCGCTGGCGGTGGTGCTTGCATCGGTCGAGCGGCGTCTGTGCGAGGCGGGACTTCCGGAATTGGGCCGGCGGTACGCCCCGATCTGGCGCCAGGACATTATGCGGACGGTGAAGAACAAACCGCGGCGGCTGATTGCTCTTCTGGCTTCGGAGGCAAAAGTTGTGGAGGCAGTGATCGATCTCGGTACGGCGGGCGATGTTTCGCGATTCATGCGGGCGTCCGGGTCCGCATTGCGGAATATTTCGGGGGAGGATATGCGTGACCTGGCGGGCCGCGCGGTGAATGAGGCGATTCGAATCCTATCGGATCACTCGGATGGCAGCGTCGAGCACCTCGCTGACAGTGGGGTTTTCGAGAACCATCGCGCGCTCGCCGCGGGGAGCCCAGACGGCAGGGTCGGTAGCGAGGAAAATGGCGACGAGTGGCACACCGGCGGCAGCGGCCAGGTGAGTGATCCCGGAATCATTGCCGATGTAGACGCGGGCCGACCCGAGCCAGCAGGCCAGATCGTACAGGTCGCTGAACCGGATGGCGTTTTCGAGAACATCCTCGGGACCGGCGATCCATTTAACCGGCACATGGAGCCCAGCAGCGACCGCTCGGAAGTTTTCGAGCGGCCAGTTTTTTCGGGCGCTTCCTGAGAACGGGTGGATCGCTGCGAAATCCGCGAGCGGAACGGCGGGCAGAGGGATCTTCGGAATGGCGGTTCGCGGGATCGGGAGTGCGGGGAAGAACGTGAAGGGGAGATGGCTGACGGCGGCTCGAAATTCCGGGCGATTCGTTCCATACCAGGAATAAACGGAATCGAACGAGGCGAGCTCCGGGACGTTTGTGTTGTCGACGACGCCCAGAAGGTCGAGTCCGGTGTCCGCAATGGCGCGGGTGCGATCGGCGAACCGGATCAAGGAAAGCACCGGCCGCGGTGCCCACACTTCGGTGTAATCGGCGCGCGAAGCTTCGAGTTCGGGAAGCGACAGGATTACATCGCCGATGGCGCCGGGACGTATCAGGAGACGTCGATGCACGATTTCACCGGTACGCTCTTCGCCAACGCGCTCCATGACTGTCGCGCCTCAACTGACGGCCCGCGCGGACAGGAGGCCCGCTGTAATCTTGACGCGCGACAAGTGATTGAGCGCGCAGGCGAGGAGACATTATTTCAGTTGGTAAAGTTTCCGGGCGTTTTCGCGCAGCACCATTCGCGCGAGTTCCAAAGCCCGGTCGCGGGTGATCTCGTTGTCGCGCAGCATGCCGGTGAGCGCCAACGCGAGCGCTTCGCGGCCAGTCGAATTGGCCACCCAGCCGGCTTCTTCCCAGCCCACATCGGGCGGCGCGAAGGGATAGGCATCGGTAGCGAAAAGAACCTTTTCCGGAACATATTCCAGCCATGCGCGGATCGCCTCCGAAACGGCGCGCGGGTAGTTGGTGAACGACTGCTGAGAGAAATCGAGATACACGTTCGGCTTGGTGAGCAGAGCCGTCAACTGATGCTCGAACGGCCAGCCGCCATGAACCATGACGAAAGTCGTTTTGCGGAGCGCCGGATCGTTAAACAGAGGCTCCAGAAGCATGGGATTTCCGCCTGCGACGTTGAAATATCCACCCGCACCGGCACAGGAGTGCAGGTGCATCGGGAGACCCAGGCGGCCGCATTCGACAGCCATAAAACGAAAAATGTAGTCCTGCAGGATTTTGTAATCGCCAGCGCCAGTCGCGTAGACCTTATCGGCATCGGCTTTCGACGGATTGCCGATCTCGAAGGTGCGCAGATAGGCCATCTCGAACTTCTCGGCAACCGCGCCGCCGGCCTTCTGGCGTTCGATGGTTGCGCGAACCACTTTATCGAGATATTCGTCGAGCGTCGCCGGTTTCGAGGTGAAGCCGGAATCGGTGAGATAGCGTTTGAACACGCGATCCTCGAGCGCGAAAAACGCTTTCTGGTCCGGAGTGCGGGCGATGCTATCGGTAGGCAGAGGATACATCAACGCGTCGAGATAAGGGACCCATAGAAAACGCGGCGGCATCATTCCCGGTCCCATGGCGACGCGATTGGCCAGCATGGTTTCGATGTTGAGCTGATCAAGCACGCGATTGGCGTAATCGAGGCCGTAGGTCTTCACAGCACGCGGCTTGTCGCCAGAGAAAATCCTGCGGTGCGCGTCGATCAATTCGGGCGAGCCAGGACGGATGCGAACCGGATCGGATTGTGGCTCGAGCGTTTCGACCGGCAGAGCGTCGTATTCGTTATCCGGCGTTTCGCCAGGCGCAACCGGGCGGACCGGGTGTGCGTGATTATCGATGGCTTTGATGCGGCTGACCTCCGCCGCGATCTGCGGGTCGATGCGGGCGCCGCCATCCTGGGGCGGAGCACACGACGCTAGCAGCAAGATCGATGCTGCGACGAATGAACGCGTATACACGCGAATTATTTTACGACAGTAATAGGCAGCGAAACGTCCACCGTCTTGGGCGGCAGACACATGCGATCGGTACAGGCCTGATAGCGCAGCTTGCCGGTGAGCACCGCTGGACCTGGAGGAGCGCTCGCGGGAACCTTGAATTTGGTGACGATCTCGAAATCGCCGGTGTACACCGAAAGCGGCTTTTCAGAAAAGGTGTACTTTTCCATCTGCGGCTTGGGATAAATGATTTCGCCGACTTCGAGCGGCGCAGCGGTCCAGGTTAACTTCAGCGGAATCAGATACTCGTCCGACGGCTTGTCGCTGTTGCAGTGGTAGCCGGAGCGGAGCTGTGCCACCAGCTTGGTGGAGACAACGGCACCCGCCTTGGCCGTCACTTTATCGGGCGGCGCGACGGTGAGAACGTTACCTTGCGCCAATAAAAGGGGCGTGTATGAAAGCGAGGCGGCCAGTAGCAAGAGCGCCGCTGCGTTTGAGTTCTTTGCCATCGAGTAGATCCTGGATTTCAGTTTGATATTCGCTCTTGCTGACCAGGCCCAGATGAGTGCTGGCGATGCGGCCGGCCCGGTCGATCATAAAGGTGGTCGGCAGAGCATCCACGCCGCCGTACAGCGTCGAAAGTTCTTCGGTACCGATGGCGACACGATAGTTGATTTTCTTCTGCTCGACGTAGGGCTTAACCGACGTCCAGCCGTCTTCGTCCATAGAAATTCCCAACACGACTAAATCGCGGTCCTTGTACTGCTGCTGGAAATCGATAAACCAAGGGATTTCGATTTTGCACGGCCCGCACCAAGTGGCCCAGAAATTCAACAGAACGACCTTGCCGCGATACTCGGAAAGCTTTACGGTTTTGCCGGACGAGTCCTTAAGCGAGAAATCCGGGGCGAGTTTTCGCTCTTTTTCCGGCTTCACGGCAGCCCTGACATTGCTATTCGAGCATCCAGTGAAGGCGGCGCACCCGAGGATAACGATCGCAGAGGAGCGAAGCAGGCTCATATCTACATTGATTATATCGAGATGTGTTGGGTCGCAGGAAAAGTGTCCTGGAACCAGCGCCGCCGGCGGGAGCGCGCAGCCGCCGGGAGCGTAAATTCGTCATGCAGGCGAACGCCGGAGTAGAGCCAGGCGGCGGTGTCGCAAAAGCTCTCGCAGGCGTAGCGCCGCCAGACGGGCGAACGCCGCACCGGATCGCGCGATGTGAGCTTTTCTTTGCGCCATTCAGCGCTCCAGCCCAGCTCGCCGCGGACCCGGTTTTGAACTTCGGCTTGCAGGACGGATTCCCATTCCCGTCGCTTGGCGTTGGAAAGGCGGAGCCAGGCGAAATGGAAAATCTCGTGGATCAGGATGCGCTCGAATTCGCCGCTCGATGTGAGAACTTCGCGATCGAGAAGAATCCGGCGATCGGGAATCGACGCCGCAGCCAGATGAGGTCCCAAGGAAGGACGCATTTCGACCAGGATGGGGCGGCCAGACAGCAGAGGCAGCACTATTTTCCGGCGGTAGCGTTCATCTGCACCAGGAGATCCGGGCGGATCAACTGCGGAGCGAAGCGGGTTTGCAGGCGCTGGAAATATTCCTTGAAGTGCGTGTCTTTGATTTCGTCGATGATCTGCACGCGAACGTCGTCCATAGGGAGCACGGTTTTTTTCTCCACACGAACGATATACAAGGCCGGTCCGGCAGCGATGGGATCGCTCACCTGGCCGGGCTTAAGGGCAAGAACGGCTTTCTTAAAATCGTCGGCGTAGCCGCTGGAGGGTTTCACGGTGCCGAAATCGCCGCCGGAAGCTTTCGACTCGGCGTCGTCGGAGTACTGCGTGACAAGCTGCGCGAAGTCGGCTCCCTCGCGAAGCTTTTTCACCAGATCGGCAGCCAGCTTGCGCGCGTCGGCCTCGGAACGATCGGACGCGGCGTGTGCAGACTGAAACGCTTCTTGCGCGAGTTGCTCGACCGATTTTTTAGTTTCACCGGCGGCACTACCGGGCTTGAAGGCGATTTTGATGATCTTGATGGCGGCCTGTTCGTAGCGCGCCTGGTTGCGAGCGTAGTAGTTATTGATGTCTTCGATCGAAACCGGATAGAAATTGCGCTCATGGTTGTACATCGCCGCGGCCACAATGTTCATGCGTGCGATTTCAATCTGTTGCTTCCATTCGGTCTGTTCGCCAAGCTTGAGTTTGTCGCCCTCGGCTGACGCGTAACGAACCATGAAAATATCCTGGAGCGCACGGCGCGGGTCGCGTTGAAAATCCTGCATGAAGGCGGGCGGGTAGCTCTGGAGCATCTGACGGAGGTCGCCGACGGTGAGGTCTTTTCCGTCGATCTTGGCGACCACGGTTTCCGGCGTTACCGGCGGTGGAGTCTGGGCGGGCAGCACAGCGGCAAGCGCGGTAAACACTAGACAGATTTTCATTTGGGGTCCTTCGAGGCAGTACTCAGCCAATTTAACACGCTATGAACTTAAGACGAGCGGCTCCTGAAAAACGTGGAGCGCAAGGGTCGATTCCTTCGCTATATTAGCGGGGAAGTGAAGATTCCCGCCATCCTGTTTCTGGCGACTCTGTGCGCGTGCCAACGAGTACCCGAGTATCCGGTGCCGGCGCAGCGCCCGGTGTTCGACGCGTCCAAGATCGCCACGGCTCGCGTCATCAACATGGACGATCCCGGGGCAACCTCGCGTTTCGTTCGCGACATCTCGCCCGAGCTTTCGTCGAGCTGGCGCTGGGGCTTCAAGAAACCGGCGGTGAAGATCCGGGTCCGGGTGGAACGGCAGGTGAAATACATCATCGACTTCACGCTGCCCGAAATTACGTTTAAGGACACCGGTCCGGTGACCATCGCGTTCACCGTGAACGATCGCGTCCTGGATACCGTGCGCTACGCGCAGGCTGGATATCAGCACTTCGAAAAGCCGGTTCCGGTGGAATGGATTCACGTGGGACAGGACGCGATCGTGGGGGCCGAGATCGACAAGCTGTGGGTCTCTAAGGACGATGGAAAGGCCTTCGGGTTCATCATTTCGCGGATTGGACTCAACTGATGCTGGCAGCGTGGGCGGCGATGTTCGGCGCGGCGCTCACCGTCGCGGGATGTTTCGCCGCCGGAGTGCTGGCGCTACGCTGGTCGGGAGCGAAGCTGGATCGCGTGGAGCGCGTGCCTCTGGCGTTCCTGTTGGGAGCGGGCTGTCTTCATCTCGCGGTCTTCGCGGTGATGGCGGCAAGGATCGCGTACAAGCCGGTATGGTGGATTCTGCTGGGCGGTTTGATCGTAACCGCGTGTGTCCTAAAACAACCGAATCACGCAGAGGCGCAGAGGACGCGGAGGGCCGCGGATTGGACGCTGGCTGCGTTGTTCGCGGTGATTTTCGCCGCGTTCACGGTGATGTATGTAGTGAATGCATGGGCGCCGGAGACTAGTGCCGATGGCGCTGGGTATCACCTTGGGGTACTCGCGCAGTATTTGAGGGCGCGCGGATTCGTTCCGATGCCGACCAACATGTATGCGAGTCTTGGGCAGGGCGTGGAGATGGTGTACGCTCCGGCATTCGCGCTGGGGAAGCACTCGGCGGCGGCACTGGTGCACGTGGCTTTCGCGATCACGCTCGGCCTCGCGATTTTCGCTTACGGCCGCAGGATCGGCAAGCCCTGGGTAGGCGCGGCTGCGGCCACCATCGTGTACGTGAGCCCGGTGGTGGGCAAGGACGCGACCACTGCCTATATCGACGTCGCCACTGGCGCCATTGTGTTCGCGGCGTTCTATTGGCTGCAGATTTGGGATGAGCAGCGCAATCCTCGCCTGCTGGCCATCGCCGGATTCATGGCCGGATATGCGTTCGCGGCTAAATACACCATGTTCGTAATGGTGTTGTACGCGCTGCTGTTCGTGGCGTGGAAGACGCGGCGGGTCAGGACAGTGGCGATCTTCGCGGCGGGAGCCGTGCTGACTTGTGCTCCCTGGCTCATCAAGAACTGGATCTTCATGCACGATCCGCTCGCGCCCTTCGCCACGCGGACATTTCCGAGCCCCTACATCCACACACTGGCGGTGGAGGATTGGGCGGAGTGGCTGCGGCGGTACGACATTCCGAACCTATGGAGCCTGCCGCTCGAAGACACGGTACGAGGGCGATGGACGCAAGGCATTGCCGGTCCGATTTTTCTGTTAGCCCCGCTGGGTCTGCTCGCGTTGCGGGATCGAATTGGGCGGCGCGTGCTGTTGCTGGGTGCGGTTCTGCTGGCCACGTACTTCGGGAATATCGGGACGCGATTCCTGATCCCTTGCCTGCCATTCTTCGCGCTCGCGATGGCTTTGGCGGTCCAAAAGTGGAAGCCGGCGCTGGCCGCGATGGTTGCCGTGCAAGCTATCGCATCGTGGCCCCCTGTAATCCTGGCATATGCGAATCAGTATGTCTGGCGGCTGGACGATTTCCCGTATCAGGCCGCGCTCGGCATTGCGTCGCGCGAAGAGTATCTGCGGACACATCTGTTCGGCTATGAGAGGGCGAAGATGATCGAATCGCAGGTTGCGCCTCAGGATAAGATTCTCGATCTGGCCGGACTAGAGGAATCCTACACTTCGCGGCAGGTGATCGCGCCATTCCCCGGAGCGCTGAACAACACCCTAATGGATGTTCTGGACATGGTGCAGCAAGAGGAGTGGCAAGTGCGCCGCGCATTCGTGTTCCGCGTCCCGGACCAGCGCACGCAACACATCCGCGTGGTTCAAACTGCGCAGGGGAAAAAGCTGGAGGAGTGGAACGTCCATGAACTGAGGTTCTACAGCCGCGGCGTCGAAGTTCCCAGGAGCAGCGCCTGGCGCATCCGAGCATGGCCGAATCCGTGGGAAATCCAGTACGCGTTCGATAATTCCGACGCCACGCGGTGGCGGAGCTGGCAGACGGGACAGCCGGGCATGTTCATCGAAGTGAACTTTGGGGACGTGGAAGAAGTCGACGAGATCCGCATGTTTTCGTCCATCGACTACCACTGGGACATCCGGTTCGAAGTGCAAACGGGCAGCGCCGGCAAGTGGACAAAAGTCACCGATAGTTTTGAGGAGACGCCGGCCAAGCCGCGCGGTTACATGCCAAGGGCCGCAACCTATGAGTTGTATGCTCATGGCATCCGCTACATTCTGGTCGACGATGCGCATCGCCTGGCGGACGCCTTCTTCGATAATCCGGAGGGTTGGGGAATCGAACTCGTGGCTCGCGCGGCCAGCACGTCGTTATACAGGATTCTTCCATGAAATTGTATTTGGGAGTTGACGGCGGACAATCGAGCACCACCGCTTTGGTGGGTGACGAAAACGGCCGCGTGACCGGGATGGGACGCGGGGGGCCGTGCAACCATGCAGGCGGCGCCGAGGGTCGCGAAAAATTCGTCAACGCGATCCGCGGGTCCGTGGGCGAAGCGTTGAAGGGAGCGGACGCTCACTTCGAGTGCGCCAGCTTCGGATTCAGCGGCGGGCCGGAGGACAAAGACGCTCTGGCGCGCGAGATCGTTCCGGCCGCGAAGTACGTTTTCGCGCACGACGCCCTGATCGCATTGACGGGCGCGACCGCGGGACAGCCCGGCGTGGTGGCCATCGCGGGGACGGGATCCATCGCCTACGGACGAAATGCGGAAGGACGCATAGCGCGCGCCGGCGGATGGGGATTCGTGTTCGGCGATGAGGGCAGCGCGTTCGACATCGTGCGCCAGTCGCTTCGCGCCGGATTGCGTTTCGAAGAAGGCTGGGGACCGCGCACCGCGTTGCGCGACGTGCTTCTGGAAGCCACCGGCGCGTGGAATGTCAACGATCTGCTGCACCGGTTCTACACCGATGCGTTTCCGCGGACACGCGTGGCATCGTTTGCGAAGCTGATCGATGAAACCGCGGGCGCCGGAGACGCAGTGGCGCGCGACGTTCTGAACGCCGCCGCGCAATCGCTGGCCACCTTCGCCTCGGCGGTCCGCGGACAGCTTTTCCGGCCAGGGGAGATCGCGTGCGTTTCCTTCATCGGCGGCGTGTTTCGCAGCGGCATCGTGCTAGACCGGTTCCAGGCGCTGATGGAGCTCGACGAAGCCAATCGCGTGGAAGCGCCGAAATTCGGACCCGCGGCCGGCGCGTTAATGGAAGGGTATCGCGCCGCGGGAATCAGTGTGACGTTGCAGGGTGCGCCCCCGGAAAAAGACACCTGATTCCCGGCTCCTGACTCCTGTATTCTGTCTTCTTGGAACCCATCTCTCACTTTTTCTACTCCGATCGATTAAAACTTCAGTTCTGGGATTGGGGCACCAACGGCAAACCGGCCATGATCCTGGTGCATGGCGGTCTGGATCACGCGCGAAGCTGGGACTGGACGGCGCGCGCTTTGCGCGATGACTATCATGTCTACGCGCTCGATTTGCGCGGGCATGGCAACAGCGCGTGGGCTCCGGGAGCGCTGTACAGCGTCGCCGAGCACGTGCTGGATCTTTCGGCGCTGGCCGACATCGTCAATTCGTTCCCGCTGTATATCATCGGCCATTCGCTGGGCGGGATCATCACGCTGCTGTACGCCGGCATTTATCCGGATCGCGTCAAGAAGGTGGTCGCAATCGAGGGTCTGGGACCGCCGCCGTCGCATCGCGTGCACAAACCGGCGCCGGAACGCTATCGCGAATGGATCGAATCCGTCCGCAAGCTGGAGCATCGCTCCGCGCATAGCTATCCCACGCTGGCGGAAGCGGTGGCGCGAATGAAGGAGGCGAATCCGTTTCTGTCCCATGAGGTCGCCGAGCACTTGACCTTGCATGGAACCAACTGGAACGCCGACGGATCGATAATCTGGAAATTCGACAATTACGCCCGCATTTTCGCGCCCTATGGCATGAACATGGACGACATGAAGCAGGTGCTGGGAAATGTCGCCTGCCCGTCGCTGCTGTTCTGGGGCAAGCAGAGCTGGGCGCAGGATCCGGAAATCGACGGGCGCGCCTCCGTGCTGAAGAATCATCGGCTGGTGAAAGTGGATCGGGCCGGTCACTGGGTCCATCACGATCAGTTCGACGTGTTCCTCCAGGAGACCAAGAAGTTTTTGACCGAATGATTAAGACGGACCGGCTGCGCTTGCGGCGATGGAAAGGTTCGGATCGTCAACAGTTCGCGCGGATGAACGCCGATCCGCGTGTGATGCAGTTTTTCCCAAGGTGCCTTACTCGCGAGGAGAGCGACGATCTGATCGAGAAGATCGAACGGAAAATCGAGGAGCGCGGCTTCGGATTGTATGCCGCCGAACTGCGCGAGGATGCGTCATTCATCGGCTTCATTGGCCTCTCGGTACCCGGCTTCGAGGCGCATTTCACGCCTTGCGTCGAGATCGGATGGCGGCTGGCCGCAGAATATTGGAATCGAGGCCTGGCCACCGAGGGAGCACGAGCAGCAGTGCATCACGCGTTTGACGAGCTGGGTATCGACGCGCTGGTGTCTTTCACTGCGGAACAGAATTTGCTTTCCCGGCGCGTGATGGAAAAGATCGAAATGACGCGCGATCCTGCCGAGGACTTCGATCATCCCGGGCTGCCCGAAGGCCACGCCCTGCGCCGGCATGTGCTGTATCGAATCCGTGGAGCGAACTTCAGTTTGCAGCAGCGGCTTTAGCCGCCGTCTCAACCTCGGTTTCAAGAAAAGTCGGGTCCTGACCTTGCTCCACAATCAGACTGCTGCGGCGGCAACGGCGGACGTCAGGCTATCCTTCCACTGCGATTCGAGTTCCTTGGCGCGATCGCGAGCGGGGCCCCACAGCACGAAAGATACGTTGACGAACTTCCTTCCTCCGGCCGCGGTGAAATCGCAATAAATTCCAATCACCGCGTCATTCAGAGTCTCGACCGGTCGCGCCAAACGCTTCCGGCGTATTGTAGGTGCGCACGATTCCTTCGCACCCTTGCTTGAGCCTGTAGCGATCCCCTGATTTGAGACCGGCGGGAATCAGTCGCCGCCAGGCTTCCTCGGGCGAAACCGCGCAAGTCACGATGATCGAGACGGTCGCATTTTTGTATTCTGTAGTTTGCCCAACGTTTTGCTGATCCCCGCCTATCGGCCGGGAGCGGAACTACCCCAATTGCTCAATGCGGTCGACCCGGATGTGTTCGCCGCTGTCATCGTTGTCGATGACGGGAGCGGTCTAGACTATGCCGCGGTCTTCCAGGTCTGCAAGGCGACGGTCTTAAGACACGAAAAGAACCTGGGCAAGGGAGCAGCGCTGCGGTTAGGAATGGCGTATGCGCTGGAAAAATACCCCGATTGCGGCGTGGTCACAGCGGACGCTGACGGGCAACATCATCCCGAGGACGTCGCACGGGTCGCCGAACGTCTGCTGCGCGAGCCGCGTGCTCTGGTGATGGGCGCGCGGGGATTCGATGGCGAAGTGCCGGGGCGCAGCCGCGTCGGCAACCGGCTGGCCCGCGCAGTGTTTCGGGTGCTGATGGGGCAAACTCTGCGCGATACGCAGACTGGACTGCGCGGAATTCCCAACCGGCTGCTGCCGGAATTGGTCCAGATGAAATCGGCGGGTTACGAGTTCGAAGTCGATATGCTGACGGCCGCGAAGCATCTCTCGATCCCCATCGTCGAAGAAGCGGTGCGCACGATCTACGAGCCGGGGAATCCGACCTCGCATTTTAATCCGCTGATGGATTCGATGCGGATCGGCTTCGTTCTGGCGCGATTCACCATGCTGTCGCTCGCGACGGCGGTGCTGGACAATCTGGTGTTTACGATCGCGATTCACGGGGGCTTGGAGGCAGGTGCTGCGCAAGTCGCGGCCCGCGCGATCGCGATCTGCGTCAACTATCCGCTAGCGCGGCGTGCCGTGTTTCTTTCCAAAGACCCGCATCGGTCCACGCTGCTGCGCTATCTGCTGCTGGTGGTGGCCAGCGGATTTCTTTCGTTCCAGCTTCTGATGTTGCTTCAGCACCAGCTTGGCCTCGACGTGCTGAAAGCCAAGATTCTGGCTGAATCGGCGTTGTTCATCGTGAACTTCATGGTGCAGCGCGACTGGGTGTTCATGCGCCGCAGCCGGGAAACGGCGACGGATTGGGACAGTTACTACCGCGCCCCCGCTCCGACGGCTCACTTGACGCGGCGTTATACAGGACGCGTTGTGGTGGAATCGCTCCGGCGATTCGGCGGAAAAATCGAAAGACTCGCCGAGTTGGGCGGCGCGAATAGCTGTTTCCTCGAAAGGATCCAGCAGGAGATTGCCCCGCGCGAATATCACGTGATCGACACCAATGCTTACGGGCTTTCACTATTGCGGGATCGCCGCGTGATCGCACATCAGCAGAGCTGCCTGGATCTGAAGCTCGACCTCGCGGCCGACGCCGTTTTCAGCATCGGCCTGATCGAGCATTTCGATCCTGCTGGAACACGGCAGGCCATTGCATCGCACTTCGCTCTGATCAAACCTGGAGGGTGTGCGATCATTTCCTTTCCGACGCCGACCTGGTTGTATCGCGCGGCGCGCTGGGTTACCGAGGCCGCCGGGATGTGGCAGTTTCCGGATGAGCGTCCGCTCGACCGCAGCGAAGTCGAGGAGGCGGCGCGCGAATTCGGAGGCATCGAATTCGAAAAAGTTCTGTGGCCCATCGTGTTCACGCAGCGCCTGATGGTCTTCCGGAAAAATTCATGAGACACAGGATCGCGTGGGGCGCGCTCGCGGTCCTTGCCGCGTTCACTGTCTACGGCTTCGTCCACGAAAACCTGTTCGCGCAGGAATTGTGGAGAGACGGAGGCCTGGGGCGCTGGGCCTGGTTCACCGCCGCGTTCTGGACCGCGGCAGCGATCCTGCTGTGGTCGCGCCCTTCGTGGCTGTTGCCGATGGCGGCGGGAATCGCGCTGGTCTACACCGAATGGTGGTGCTGGAATTTTTTCGATCCACTGGCTCCGGTTGCCGTTTTGTACTTTCTGGGATCGTGTTTCTTCCTGGGCCGCTGGGTGACGCGAAAAGCGGATGCGATCAAATCGCTGCTCGTCGGTCTCGCCGGGTGGATTTTCGTCATCTCGATCGCCGTTCACTTCAACGTCAATCGTTCCTGGGTGTACTGGGTGGCGTTTGCACTGCCCTATGCCATGGCTCGGGAAAAGCTTGCGATTCCGAAAACGCTGCCGCACATGGCACTGCTCATTTACGTGCTGATGATGCACTGGCTGGTGACGCTGAAACCCGAGGTGAGCTCCGACGGGTTGGCGATGCATCTGGCGATCCCGGGCATGATCGCTCATCAGGGAAAATTCGCTTTCGATTTTCAGCACTACGCCTGGGCGGTGATGCCGATGGGCGGAGACTTCGCGTTCACCGCCGTGTACCTTCTAGGCGGTGAAATGGCCGCGAGACTTCTGAACTTCGCCCTGCTGGTAGTGATCGTTGCGATGGTCTATCAAGGCTCGCGGCGCTGGCTGACGCCGGAGCGAGCCGCGATCGGGGCGGCATTGTTCGCGTCAACGCCGCTCGTCCAGCTCGTTACCGGATCGCTGTTTGTCGAAAACGTGTGGGCCGCGTTCATCGCCGGCGCGGTTATGGCGTTGTGGCAAGGCGAAGTTGCATGGGCGGGATTGCTGTTCGGGGCGGCCTCGGCGACCAAGGTTGGGACGACGGCGTTTCTTGCACCGGCGGCCGTGATCGCGGCGATCACGCTGCGATCGGCGCAGCATCGCGCCCGAACTGCGCTTGCGGCATGTGCAATGCTCATCGTCTTCGCCGCGCCACCTTACTGGAACGCGTGGCGCAAGACCGGGAATCCGATTTTTCCATTCGCGAACAACGTGTTCAAGTCGCCGTATTTCGACACGGTCAATTCTTTGAAAGATGTGCGCTTCCATGTCCCGCACGCCTGGAACGCGCTTTACAACCTGACCTTCCGATCCTCCGATTTCATCGAGGGACAGAAAGGCGCGTTGGGATTTCAGTACTTTCTGCTGCTCGTGCCGCTACTGCTGCTGATCAATCGGAAAGCGCCCCGAGGGCCGATTGCCGTGGGAGTCGCGGGAGCCATTCTGACTTTCGCCTCGATTCCGAATCTGCGCTACCTGTATCCGGCGCTGCCGCTGGTCTCCATCGGAATTGCATGGATGATTTCGGAACTGCCCGCGCTGATTGTGGCCGTCGTGATTCTGATCGGGCTCAACATATGGTTCACGCCGTCCTCGGGCTGGTATCACACCGAATTCGCGCTGTTCACGGAACCCCAGCTCGACGCCTACTTGAAACTCTCCGCGCCCGGCCGCGAACTGATCGAGATCGCGAACCGCATCGCGCCCGGCGAGCCGATCGCCGTCTTCCGCGGCGGCGCGATCGCGGGTCTCCACGCCGAAGCCTACGAAGATACCTGGCACACGTACCGGTTCTGGAGGCGGCTGATCGAGTCGCCGGACCCCGAACACATCGCCCAAATGTTCCGCGAGCTTCACATTCGCTACGTGATTACTCCGATCCCCGCCGAAACGGATTTCCTGGTGGTGCAGCATTTCATCGAAACGCTCACAGGTCCCACCGGCAAATCGAATGGCCGGTTCCAACTGCGCAGCTTGCTCAATGCGCCCGTGCCCGCGTCACGCGACGTTTCGCCGGCCCCACCCGGAAGTTATGACGACATGGATCAGCGCATCGAATACACCGGAGCGTGGCTGCACGACCGGCAGTTCGCCGAAGCTTCCAGCGGCTCCATCACGTATTCCAACCAGCCCGGCGATACGCTCCGGTTTCCGTTCCAGGGCACATCGATCGCCTACGTTTACACCAGGACCTTCAACCGCGGATACGTCGAGGTGAGGATCGACGGTAAGCCGCGCGGGGATATCGATTTGTTTTCGAAGCAGACTCGATGGCAACAGCAGACTGTGTTCGGCGGCCTCGATTCGGGGCCCCACACCATCGAATTGCGGGTCTCCAGCCGGAAGTATCCAAGTTCATCGGATCGCTTCGTGGACCTGGATCGGTTCGTAGTGGCTCCGTAACGGCGATAGAATGATGGTGAGATGCGGATCTGTTGCAGCTTGCTCCTTCTCTTGTCCCTCACGGCTTTCGCCCAGAAGTACGCCGGGCCGCGGCCACCCAAGCCTGACGTCGTCTATCTAGTCCACGCCGACAATCTGGTCCCCACTGAAGTCACCGAGGCCAAGCAGGATTCCAAGAAAAACGAAATTCAGTTCACCGTCGCCGGGACCGGTTCCAGCGCGCGGACGCCTCTGGCCGAGCCGATCTTCATCATCGAATCCGAAAAGATTCAACCGCAGAGCTTGGAGCTTTACAAGTTCGAAGTGAAGAACGGACATCGCGAAGTGACTATGGTCCAGAGACGCACGCGCGGGGGGCCGCGGCCGCTCCGGCTGACCGTTACGCGGCTCGACGGGAAGCTTTACAAGATCGAAGCCGACGAAGAAATCGAAAATGGGCAATATGGACTCTCACCAAACGGCTCCAACACCGTCTTTTGTTTTGAAGTGTACTGATCGGACAATTGGTGGACCACCTTCGTTATGGTTTGAGGCAACTGCGGCGTAGTCCTGGATTCGCAATCGTAGCGGTTCTCACGCTTGCGCTGGGGATCGGCGCCAACACTGCGATTTTCAGCATGCTGGAAGGCATTGTGTTGGCTCCGCTACCGTATACCCAGCCCGACCGATTGGCGATCGTGTGGACCCGGCTTCCCAGCGCCCTAAATGTGCTCACGTCCGTGCCTGACTTTCGGGATTGGCAGCGCAACGCTCGCGCATTCGAGCAGATGGCGGGGCTGACGTCACATAACTACGACCTGACGAGCCCCGGGACGCCCGAGCATCTTAACGGAAATGCAACCTCATCGGGATTCTTCAGCACGCTCGGCGTGAAACTGACGTTGGGCCGTGATTTTTCGCCGCAGGAAGACCAGCATGGCGGACCGCCGGTCGCGCTCATCAGCGAACGTTTGTGGAGAGATCGTTTTGCCGGCAGCGATGACGCGCTCGGCAAGTCCGTCACGCTGAGCGCGGTCGACTACACCATTGTTGGAGTTGTCCCCTCAGGGTTTCGTCTCGAACGCAGCACGGATGTTTTTACGCCGCTCGGACAAGGCGATCCGGTGATTCTGAATAATCGCGGCTCCCACGGAATGCTGTGTGTCGCGCGCTTGAAACCTGGCGTCACTCTGGCCCAGGCAAAGGCCGAAATGAGCGCGGTCCAGGTTCAGCTCGACCGGATGTATCCCGTGGTCGACCGGGGTTTGGGAGCGGACGTGGTACTGCTGCAGCAGCAACTCGTCGGCGACACGGGTACGACGCTGCTCCTTCTACTGGGAGCTGTGGGCCTGGTTTTGCTAATCGCCTGTGCGAACGTCGCGAATCTTCTGCTGGCGCGCACGGCCGCGCGCACGGGCGAGTTTGCGGTCCGCGCGGCGCTGGGAGCGAGCCGTGCCCAGATCGCGCGCCAGTTGATTACGGAAAGCGTGGTTCTTTCGCTCATCGGCGGGGCTCTGGGGTTGCTGATGGCGACATGGGCAATGCGCCCCCTGCTGGCCATGGTGCCCGGAGGGCTGCCGCGCAGTGAGAACGTCGGCGTGAATATTCAGGTGCTCTTGTTCACGTTTGGAGTCGCCGTTGTGGTCGGGATTCTGTTTGGTCTCGCACCCGCGCTGAAGAGCTCGAAGATGGACTTGCAAATGACGCTCAAGGACCGGGGCCGCGGCGTGGCGCGAGGCCATCATCGCTCGCAACGCGTTCTGGTGGTGCTCCAAATGGCGCTGACGCTGGTGTTGCTCACCGGCGCCGGCTTGCTGTTCCGCACCGTCCGCCGCTTGTGGGAGGCCAATCCCGGCTTCGATACGCAGCACGTGGTGACCTTCAAGGTAGGGCTTTCTCCATCGGCGAGCAAGACGCCGGCAAGCATGCGAGTTTTCTATCGAGAGCTGCTGCAGCGCATCCAGCAGATTCCCGGTGTGCAGGCGGCCGACGCGACCGTGCTGGTTCCTCTGAGCCATCAGGCCAACTCGGTCCCTTTCTGGATCGGACCTCACGCGACAGGTTCGATGGCGGAAGCGCCGCGCTTGACACTGTATTCCACGGGACCGGATTACCTTCAGGCCCTGCGAATCCCGCTGCTGCACGGCCGTTTCCTGACCGCCGCGGACACGCTGCAGACCCAACCGGTCATAGTGATCGACAGCGTTCTGGCCCGCAACTACTTTGGCGACCAGGACGCCGTGGGACAGGCCATCACGATCGCGTCTGGATTAACCTTCCGCGTGATCGGCGTCGTAGGCCACGTCACGCACTGGGGCTTGGGCGACGATCGTCAATACTCCCAAAGCGAGGCGTACGCTTCCGTGTATCAAATTACGGATGAGTGGGTGCCGGTGATGTTTGCGGACTTGACGGTTGCCATTCGCACGCCGCTGGAGACCGCGGCCGTGATGCCGGCGATCAGGAACGTGGTGTATGGCGCTCCCGTGTATGACGTCCACTCCATGCAGGAAATCGCTTCCGAATCGATCGCGGCGCAGCGCTTTCCGATGCTTCTGCTGGGGGCATTCGCCGGCCTGGCGTTGCTGCTGGCGTCGATTGGAATTTATGGCGTGATTTCGTACCTGATGACGGAGCGCGTACGCGAGATTGGTATTCGCATGGCGCTCGGCGCACAAAGATCGGATGTTTTGAGGATGGTGATGGAGCAGGGGTTGCGGCTGGCGCTTACCGGCATCCCGATTGGAGGCGCGGCCGCGTTGCTTCTCGCCCGCTTGCTGGCGACCTTCTCGCACTTGCTGTTCGGAGTGCGGGCGAACGATCCGTGGACGCTCCTGGCCGTCTCGCTGGTGTTGATAAGCGCAGCCCTTTTGGCATGCTATATTCCAGCGCGCCGCGCGGCCAGAGTAGACCCGATGGTGGCCTTGCGATGCGATTGAAACATGCTTGTCGAATCGCGAATAGGAGCATGGGGAGTGGACCTGATAGAATCAACATTTATGTTTCTAGGGCTGGAGCATACCGCCATCGCGTCGCCGAATCCGCGCACGCTGGCGCAGTGGTACGTCGATCATCTGGGCTTTCGAATCAATTTCGAGTACGACGGCAATTTTTTCGTGCGGGCGGTCAATGGGAGCGTGCTGGAGATCATTCCTTCCGAAGGCGCGCGGGCGGAATCTAAGATGCGCGACCCGGGAATTCGCCACCTGGCGATCGAAGTGAAGGATTTCGATGCGGCGTATAAAACACTGCTCGGCCAGAACGTGAACTTCACAGGCGAGCCCTACACCAACATGGGCAATCGTTTGGTGTTCTTCACCGATTGCGACGGCAACCTGGTGCACCTGATCCAGAGAGAGCGGCCGCTTCCCTGACGCGGCAGCCGGCTTAGGAAAGCCAGGTCACCTTGCTCAATCGAGTCTTCAAAGCACTCAGCTACCGCGATTTCCGCCTGATGTGGATAGGCGCATGCACTTCCAGCATCGGAAGCTGGATGCAGACCGTGGCCCAGGCGTGGCTGGTGTACACGCTCTCGAACGATCCGTTCTATCTGGGACTGGACGCGTTTCTGGGGCAGGCGCCCATCATTCTGTTTTCGCTGGTGGGCGGCGTCATCGCCGACCGGCGCGATCGGCGCAACATGCTGCTGATGTCGCAGTACATCCAGATGACCTCCGCATTCATCCTGACCGCGCTGTTCTATTTTCACCAGGTGCAGGTGTGGCACATTCTGTGCCTGTCCTTCGTTACCGGCGTCGGACAAAGCTTTGGAGGACCCGCCTATCAAGCGCTGCTGCCGACGTTGGTGGGGCAGGAGGATTTCTCGAACGCCATCGCGTGGAATTCGATCCAGTTCAATCTGGCTCGCATCGTCGGGCCCACTCTGGCCGGCATCACACTCAAGCAGCTCAATGCCACGTGGTGTTTCGGGCTAAACGGCCTCTCCTTCCTCGCCGTGATCACATCGCTGTATGTAATCAAAGTCGGGTTTATTCCGTCGCGGTCCACCGAATCGATTCTGCACAGCATGAAGCAGGGAATTTCCTTTATCAGAAAAAGTAAGGGGCTGGATTCGCTCATTGTGCTGGCGTTCTGCCTGACCCTCTTTGCCATTCCGCTGTTGACGTTCATACCCGTGTTCGCAAAAGAAGTTTTCCGTGGTGACGAAACGACATTTACGCGTTTGCTGGTCTGCTCCGGCGCGGGTTCGGTTTGCGGAGCCCTGCTGGTGGCTGCTTCCGGGAAAGTGAAACGGCAGGGACGGGTTGCACTGCTCGCGCTGATCGCGCTGGGCGGGATCATCGTGGCGTTTTCGTTCTCCAAGTCGCTGCTGCTTTCAAGCGTGCTGATCTTTTGCAGCGGCGCCGCTCTGATGTGGGTATTTTCGATGGTGCAATCGCTGGTGCAGGCGATCACCGGGGACGCAATGCGCGGCCGCGTGATGAGCGTCTATAACGTCGCGTTCCGCGGCGGAATGCCCGTGGGAAGTCTTCTGTTCGGGAAATTGATCCCCGTGTTCACGGTCTCGGTGACTATGGCGTGCTCGGGAGGCCTGCTCGCGGCCCTCGGATTGTACCTGCTGCTGGTCCATCGCAGAATTGCGACCCTATAGCCACGCTAAGCTGAAATAGTGCGCACCGTTGCGACCATCGCCGCGCTGATCCTGATTGGTTGCGCTTCCGCGCCGGCGCCTCACGATCCAACTCAGGCGAACGCCTATCGTCAGAACGTTCAGGAACTCGTGTCCATGAATCGTCAGGCGAACGACTTCTTCCGAGCCGGCAACGGCGACGCCGCCGCGGCCGTGATAGAAAAAGCACAGCCCACTATGAAGCAACTACTTTCGGTCTCCAAGCCGAGCCTCGAAGCGGTGGAGGCCGCCTCGGACCTGGACGATCTCTACGGCCGGATGCTCCTATCCAATCGTCACTACGCGTGGGCGCAAATGCTATTCCAAAAAAATTTGTCGCGCTGGAAACACTGGGAGCCCCAAACCGAAGAAACCGCCCGGCGCTTCAAGCAGGCGCAAGACGAGATCGCCGAATGCTCGCGGCGCATGGAGCAGTAGACCTAAAGCCGCGGCGCAATTCTTGCGGACGCTTCCTGCGACGTGACTACCGGATACGCTTCGAAATCGATTAGGTCCTCCCAGTGGCTCATCCACTGTTCGAGGAGCCCGCGATCCTCCGTTTCCATCAATTGATAGCAGCGCTCCAATTTCTCATCGATCCAACTCGACACGTATACCAGGCCCTCGGGAGCCATCCGGCCGGTTTGCCGAAACCGGCGATATACGGGTACGGCATCTTTGTTTTTGTAATGCTCCACTACCATGTACAGCGTTTTCGGCACGATTGGGCCTACTTATCCGCGAGCTTTCTTCCCGCGTTCAGGTTATCGAAATTCAGAATCGCGTTGAACACCAGGAAGTAGCTGCCCTTGGTTTCGGCGCGCCAGAACGGATTGTTGGAGAACAGCACCACGTGGCCGTCGCCGTACGGGGAATCGATCACCGCAGCATGCTGCGCGAGTTCGCCGCCGTTGTCGAGCAGCCCGGAAACCAGCAGCTCATTCGCGTTGGCATACCTCAGAACCGCGCGCGGCCGCTGCGCCGGCGGAATCACGTTGATGGGATTGCGAAACTGTTCGCTGGTCAGAGGCGTGGCTTCCCAGGTTTCTCCGCGCGGCTCCTCCGGAATCTCCACCGGCGTCCGTCCTTGTGGGATGTCGACGTCGTCCGCTGTGCCGCGGCCGGTGGGACGCTCGCGCTCTTCCGGTCCTCGGCCGCCGCGCCCGCCTCCGCCGCCTCCTGCCATGTTCGAAAGATTGAAAATCGGTGGATTCGACGCGAAAATCGCCAGGTTGTCGCTGAAACCATACAGTATGGGGCTCGCCCCGTCGACGATCTTCGACCGCAGCGCCGATCCTGTCACTTTCAGCCGCTGCCCCGCCCCGATCGAAACACCCGGCGTGAATCCAAACGCGACGGCGAAATTGGTCGTGTCGTTCGCCGTAATCAATAGGCCGCCCTTGGCGACGAAATCCTGCAAATGCTGCAAGCCACCCCAGCCGAGGCCGGGACGCATGTCATCGGTCTCGTCGGTGTGACCCAGGTTCGGCGTAAGCTGCGTGACTTTCCACGGCAGTGGATTCCCATACATCGGCATCCCGTTGATGATCGTCTGAGGATTGCCGCGCACGCCCGGCGCGAACACGATTACGTCGTATTTCGCGCGAAGATTGTCCATTTTCGAAACCGTCTGCGTGTTTATGTAGTCGTAAGGGATCTTCAGGCGGTCGAATTCCAATCGCCACCACCCTTCGGCTTGCGTGCTGAGCCAGGTGTGCATCATCGCGATACGCGCCGCATGAATGGGATGGGTTTTTACGCTCGGCGCCGCGTCCACCGCGTACGCCTGCACTCCCAGCTCGGCGCCAGCCTTGGTCAGATCGCTGGACGAAACATTGCGGACGATGAACGACCCGCGGTTAAACTTGTGACCGGCGGCCTCAAACGGCTCCTCCGCGGTCTCGAACGATGCATTCGGGAATCGATAGCGGAGCGTCATCAACGCGTGATCCGCATTGTGGTTGATCAGAAAAATGCCGCCGGAGCCTAGCACGCCGCCCGCAGCCTGCACCGCGCCCGGAACGCGATCCATCGCAGCCGTAAGCACTTTCTGATCGGTGACCCGCGCGACTTGCACGTTCCCCAGCTCGCCGTAGGTCCATCCGGTATCGTCGTAAATATTTTTCTGCGGATCGTTGGCAGCCCAATACTGATAGTCCAGGAGCGTGTCGGCGATGCGGCTGTAGGGCTGATCCATGCGAACCACGTAGCTGCCTGTAGGAAATGTGCGCGGCTCGGGCTTGGGTTTCTCTTCGGGTTTTTTGGCCGCACCGTCGGCGGAAGCCGTTTCGGTGTCAGCAGCGCCGCCGCGTCCACCGCGGCCTCCTCGCGCCGGAGCTTTCTTGGCCGGCATTATCACGGTGAAAGGTGCCGTGGCGCGCGAAATTTCGCAGCCCTGATCCTGCAACATTCGGAGAAGATCTGCCTGCCCACCGGGACGAGGATCGTCGGCCGGAAAAACGTACGCAGCGGGACCTTCAGTCGCCGGCTTCTCGATGGATCGTTTGGCTTTGAGATAAAAATTCCGCAGGAACAGCTTGTTGTTCGACGAGAAAAACGCGAGTGCTGTCAGAACGCCAGTCTGTTCGTAATTGTTGTTGTTGCGCTGCGACCATTTGGCTTTCGGCAGCGGCGGATTCTGCTTGAACCATGTCCGCGCGTACTCGTTGGGACGCAGGGTTCGCTCTTCCGTGTCGGCGCCGCCATTTCCGAAGGTTTCATACAGACGGCTGATGCCGTTGTGCATCGCGGCGATGAACATTAAATAACTGGGCGACCAGGTATCGAACGTCCCATGCGTGAACACGCCGGGCATGCCGAACTTGGTCATTTCCGAAACATTGTTCCAGCCCATCATCTGCCATTCATCGGCGAGGATCGGATCGATCCATGCGTTATACGGACCGTCGCCCACGGTGTTGTCGTAGAGGTAGGGAACGGATTCGTGCAGATCGTGCATGACCTGCGCCTTCCAACTCACAAACGTATTTAGAACGTTGCGCGTGAGTTGCAGCGTGAGCCCCATCGCGTCGCGATTGTTGTCATGCGCGACATAATGACCCCAATACACCAGCGGCGGCCACTGCTTGCTGGGATTCTCCAGGTGCCAGCGGTAAATGTCGACCATGCGATCGCGCCCGTCCACCTCAACAATCGGTGTGATCAGAGTAATTACGTTGTCGCGAATGTTCTTGATGTAGGTGCTCTCGTCGACCGCCAAACGGTACGCCAGTTCCATCAGCGCCGTGGGCGCGCCGGTTTCAGGCGAATGGATGGTTCCCGTGATGTAGTAAATCGGCGTTGAGGCGGCCACCAGCTTTTCGGCCTCAGCGTCGTCCATCTTGATGGTTCGTGGATCGCTCAGCTTCGCGAGCCGCGCGCGATTTTCATCCAGACTCGCAATCAGTTTCTCCGATGCCACTGCGACGGCGATCATCTCGCGGCCCTCTTCGGTCTTGCCGATGCTGAAGACCTTCACGCGCGGCGTGGCCTTTTCGAGCATCCGCATGTACTGATACACCTGGTGCGAGTAGGGTAGGATGCCGGGCGCGCCCGCAATATCGCCTAGCACGGCTTTCGGCGTCGGCACGGTCTTCGACGCAGGCAAGTAGTCGGTCAGCGGGGAGTTAAAGAATTTCTCGGTCGTGTACTCGCGGATTTTTTTGGTGTATTCCTCGTCAACGGCTTGGCTTGCGTCGCGTCCGGGCTTGAGCGCGATGTTCGCGACGGGCTGTGCAAACGAGGAAACGATAAGGGCAAGAGGAAGGAGAAACCGAAGGAGCTTCATCTAAGAGAATATACCGTATTCCCTCAGATAGGGAAATGAGCCGTTAATGAACGTGCATGGACGTCCACTAACGGCCCAAAGTCTTACGCGAACGATTTGACGAACGCGGCCTGGAACTTCTTCATCTCTTCCGCCGTGCCCACGGACACGCGGATGTAGGTTGGCATGCTCGGCCACGGACGGCCCACATAAACGAGATCCTTGCGCAGCATGTCCCGCGCTTCGCGGGTGGGCTTGTGGGTGTCGACCATGAACTTGTTCGACACCGACGGCACCACTTTGAAGCCTTTCTTGTCCAGAAACGCGATGGTGTTGTCGCGAATGTCGCCGTTGATCTTCCGGCGCTCTGGAATCACAGTCTTGGATTTCAGTGCCGCCATCGCGCCGCTGACGCTGAGAATCGGATTCCAGTTGATGCCGAATCCGCGGGTCTTCTTCAGCAGGTCCGGACGAGCCATGACGATGCCGCAGCGCAGGCCGGCCATGCCGTAGATCTTGGAGAACGTCCGCAGAATGATGACGTCCTTATCCTGCGCGACCAGATTCACGCACGTGTTTTCTTCTTTGCCCGCAAAGTGAATGTAGGCTTCGTCAATCACGACCACCGATCCGGCAGGCTTGTTGGCCACCAGCCACTCGATGTCCTCTTTCTTGGTCATCGAGCCGGTCGGATTGTTGGGGTTGCAGATGTAAATGAGGCCGGCGTCTTTCACCGCGGCCATCGCTTTGACGTCGTGCGCGTAGTCCTTGGTTAGGGGGACGTTGACGGTCTTCGCGCCCAGGAACTTCGCGGCTTCATTACCGGCTTCATAACCCGGATCGGCGATGACGAAGGATTTGGTGGGTGAGCAGAACGATAGAACGGACTGCAACAGCGGAGCGCTCGATCCGTCGTGCACCTGCACATAGTTTTGCCGCACGCCTTCCTGCGACCCCAGCACTTCCTGCAACTCCGCGGGCAGGTAGAACATGTACCGTCCACCCTGCGAGAGCAGAGGAGTCATCACGTCCAAGGCTTCCTTGCAGGGCCCCAGCGGATTCTCGTTGTTATCGATCTTCACCGCGCCGGGCGGCAGTTTGCGGTCGTCAATGGCCACCTGGGCCATGGCGAACTCGCCGGAAAAGGGTAGCGCCGCGCCGCCTGCGAGCAGCGTCGCGATGCGTCCGAAACTCCGCCGCGAAAAGCCGCGTGCCAGGAAATTATCTTGTTGCTCAGGTGTCAGAAGCACTCTTTTTCTCCTTGGGTGTCGACATGGACAGGGTTTTCAGAATCTATTGCGCCCGACAGGTGGCTATTAACCAGCCCGTCGGCGCCGAACCCGTGTCGGGCGGGAAACAACCGATATACGCGAATTAGCATAGCTCACACGATGGTGCAAGTCAACTATGCCGAACGGCGAACCGTTGGACCCTCCAGCACTTGCGCGTGACCTGCAGCCCCTGCACTTCATATCACCGAGGTCGTTAGCATTTCTAGTTTCCAGTTGACTTTCAAGAAATCTTACCGTAATGTCCCATTAATCAGGAATTCACCACGCTGATTGCATTGAGTCAAGGTCGCCCACGTCGTCGATCCGCGAATGCGGTCGGCATCCCCACTTTGGACCTTGCCTCGCATTCCGTTTTTCAATGTCTCGTTCCACAAGGGAGGCTTTATGTCCACAAACGTTAAGACGGCTTTGTTGCTTCTCGCCGCCATCCTGTTGGTAAGCATGGCATCCGCCCAATCGTTCGTGGGAGGAGTTCGCGGCTTGGTTCAGGACCCTGGCGGAGCAGTCATCGCCAGCGCGAACGTTTCAATGCGCAATGATGCCACCGGAACGATGCGCACTTCGACCAGCAATGCGCAAGGCGAATACGTTTTCTCGCAAGTGGAACCCGCCACCTACACTCTGGTGGTCGAAAGCCCCGGATTCAAGAAACTCGAGCGGAGAAGCGTGGTCATCGGCACTCAGCAGCAGCTCAATCTGGATCTGAAAATGGAGCTCGGCGAGGTGAGCCAGAGCGTCGAGGTCACCTCCGCCGTTCCGTTGATTGAGAACGCCACCGCCTCCAACGGCCAGGTGCTCAACACGCAGCAGATCACGGATTTACCGAACCTGGGACGCAACACGTTTCTGATGTCGAAGCTGTCGAACAACGTAGTTCCCTCCGGACCTCCACAGTGGAACCGTTTCCAGGACCAGATCGGCTCGTCCAATCTTTCGATCGGCGGCGGCCCGATTCGCGGGAACAACTATCTGATCGACGGCGTGCCGATCACCAGTTCGCAGAACCTGGCGATCATCATCCCCAGCCAGAGCGCCGTGCAGGAAATGAAACTTCAGGAAAACACTTATGACGCGAGCATGGGCCGCACCGCGGGCGGCGTATTCAACACACTCATTTCCAGCGGAACGAATAGCATCCATGGCGAACTGCTGGGCTATTTGCGAACCACGGACTTGACCGCGAATAACTACTTCAACAACGCAGCAAACATCGTGCGGCCGGATGAGAAGTGGGAAAACTGGGCCTCCAACCTGGGCGGACCAGTGGTGATCCCGAAACTCTATAACGGCAGGAACAAGACGTTCTTCTTCGTCGCGACCGAAGGATATCTCGAGGGACAGCCGGCGTCAGGCAGCTACGCGGTTCCAACGGCAGCCGAACTGGGTGGGGATTTCTCCAAGGCCGGTAAGGTGATCTATGATCCCCTCAGCGGCCGCCCCTGCCAGCCGACTGACAATTGTCCAGCCGGGGCGACCGTGATCCGGACCCCGTTTGGAAGCAATGTCATCAACCCACAGCAAATCAACAAAGTCGGGCAGGCGATTCTCGGGTACCTGCCGTCGCCGAACTTCAATCTCAGTTCCCCGATCGGCAACAAGAATTTTCAAGGGACGGATTCTCTTCTGAATCACGCTGAAGAATTCGTCTACAAGCTGGAGCACGACCCCACCAATTGGCTGCGCTTCAACGGATCGTTCCTGTACTACAAGAGCCACGAGCCGGGCGGGAATACGTTGACCACGCTGCCGGGCAGCGGATCCTATTTGCTGGACCGCCACGTCGACGCGACGGCTGTAAACGCGATCGTGACGCTGAATCCGACCACAGTTTTGACCGCGCGCTTCGGGTTCAATCGCTTCCCGAATATTTACAACTACGTCAGCCAGGGTTTCGATCAAACCAAGCTCGGTTTGCCGGCCAGCTACGTCAACGGCCAGCAGGTGCAGGAATTCCCCGGCATTACGCTCTCGCAATCGGGCAGCAGCTTCGGCGGCGGAACGCGCCAGAACATCGACTACTGGTCGCGAAATTTTTCGGTCAGCGCCTCGAAGTTCGCAGGCAAGCACAACATGACGTACGGTTTCGATTACCGTCTGATTCACACCGACGGTATCCAGTTTCCGAGCGGTCCGGGAGCGTTCAGCTTCAACGGCATCTTCTCGCAGCAGTTCAACGCTGGAACCAACGGAACCGGCAGTGATATCGCCGACATTCTACTGGGCTACCCGTCGTCAGGATCGGTCCAGACCAGCAGCCACGTCGCGTACTTCGTCAACTACTACTCGGGCTTCTTCCAGGACGATATTCGGGTGAATAACAAGCTGACCGTTAACGTCGGGCTTCGCTATGAGTACGAAAGCGGAGAAACCGAGAAGAACCAGAACATGCTGGTGGGTTTCAACCGGACTGCGCTGAATCCGATTCAGGCGAGCCTTCCCGCGGGTTCGGGCGTCCTGGCAAATGGACTCCCGCTGATCGCCGGGAATGGAAATCCGACCGCATGCTGCAACGCTCTCAAGGACAAGTTCGGTCCGCGCCTGGGCTTCGCGTATCAGATCAACGACAAGACCACGTTCCGCGGCGGTTGGGGCATGTTCTACGCGCCGGTGTACTTCGGTCTCGACAGCCAGTATTCTCCGGGCCTCGCCCAGACGACTACGTATCTGGCCAGTGCCGACGGAAATGCGACTCCAGCGGGCAGCCTGTACAATCCGTTTCCGAACGGCATCATTCAGCCGGCCACCATCCAGCAGGGCATCCTGCAACAGCTTGGAGGAACCACGACGTTTCCCGATCAGAGCCGCACGCAGGGCCGCGTCCAGCAGTTTTCGGCGGACATCCAGCGGCAGTTGCCCTGGGGTGTGGCGTTTGAAATCGGCTACATCGGGTCCCGATCCGTTCAGCTTCAGTACGGCTCGACGGGTACCACTTATCTGCAGATCAATCAGGTGCCGACGCAATATCTCTCCATGGGTTCGGCTCTGACGTCGAAGGTGGCGAATCCCTTCTACAAGCTGCCCAACGTGGGCGGAGTTCTCGCCGCTTCGACCGTCTCGCAAGCGCAATTGCTGATGCCATACCCGGAATATCAATTGGTCCAAGACGCGACCAACGGCGGCAAGGCGCAGTACGATTCGCTGATCATGAAGGCGCAGAAGCGAATGTCCAAGGGACTGACCTTCCTTTCCACCTTCACCTGGTCGAAGAACATGGACAACACCTTCGGTGCGGGCGGATCCAATTACTTCAACACGTATGCCGGCAGCACCCCGTCTTCGAATCCGCAGAACGTGTACAACCTGGCCGCCGAATGGGCCTATGGGGCGGGCACCACGCCGTGGCGCAGCACCGCTGGCTGGACCTACGAATTGCCGTTGGGCAAGGGCAAGCCGTGGCTGAATAACAACCAGGCTCTCAACTACGCCGTCGGCGGATGGTCATTGAACGGCACGATGATCGTTTCCTCGGGGTTCCCGCTGTTCGTGTATCAGGCCAATAACAATTCAGCGATCGGTGCGCAGGTGCAGCGCCCGAATGCTACAGGCGTCAGCCCGGCGGTCGGCGGCAGCCCTGAAGATCGGGTGGGTGGCTACATCAATCCCGCGGCGTTTTCGCTCGCCCCCGCGTATACGTTCGGAAACCTCGCCCGTAGCATCAACTATCTTGGCCCTGGAATGGTGAACTGGGATCTATCCCTGTTCAAGACCGTCACGATTCGCGAGCGCTTCCATGCCCAGTTCCGCGCCGAGGCGTTGAACGCATTCAATACACCGGATTTCGCGAATCCCAACACGCAATTCCAGGGATTTGATAAGAACGGGAAGCTGGTGGGAAGCTTCGGACAACTGCTGTACCAGGCGAATCTGCCGAGAGAATTGCAACTCGGCATCCGGCTGTATTTCTAATTCCAGTTTCCGAGATGCGCGCTTTTGATTCATGTGCCACTCAACGTCCCGCCGCCTTGTAAGCGCCACCTGGACAGCCCCATGCGTCAGCTTGGGGCTACGGGGGGCGCATAGCGATAGCCCCAAGCTGACGCATGGGGCTGAACCGAGGCGGGTTGGAAGCGACGTAATCACCGAAATTCAGTCGCTCCGTTCCTGCCCCACGTTTGGAAGCTTGCGTTACTTCCGGTAGACTCTTCTGAAGAGGACCTTCATGCACCGACTTCTGATTCTGGCCGCGGTGGCGGCCGCCATTGCCTCGGAACCCATTGCGTCCGCCCAGTGGAAACCCAAAGATACCGAATGGCCCAGCTACAACGCGGACACCATGGGATCGCGTTACCGGCCGCTCGACCAGATCAACGCGTCGAACTTCAGCAAACTCGAAGTCGCCTGGCGATTCAAGACCGACAGCATCGGCAATCGACCCGAGTTTAAGCTCGAAGGCACCCCGTTGATGGTGAACGGCGTGGTCTATGCTACAGCCGGATCGCGCCGCGCGGCGATCGCACTGGATGCGGTTACAGGCGAGCTGTTGTGGGTCCACGGCGAACATGAAGGCGAGCGCGGCGCGGCCTCCGTCCGCCAGCTTTCCGGACGTGGGCTCGCGTATTGGTCGGATGGAAAAGAAGAACGGATTCTCTACACCACGCCCGGCTATCGTCTGGTCTGCCTGAACGCGAAGAACGGCCAGTATTGCCCGTCCTTCGGCAGCAGCGGCATCGTGGACCTGAAGGAACAGATGGACCAGGAGATTTCGGCCTGGAACGCGAAAGGCCAGTGGGTCTCGAATCTGACTGAGGGCGAGGTCGGCATCCAGTCGGCGCCGATCGTCGGCGGCAACACGATCCTCATCGGCGCGGCATTCCGCGAAGGCATGACGCCGCACAGTATGCGTAACAACAAGGGCTACGTGCGCGGATTCGACGTACGCACCGGCAAGCGTTTGTGGATCTTCCACACCATTCCCAAGAGGGGCGAGGCCGGTTACGATACGTGGGAAAACGGATCGGCCGAATACACCGGCAACACCGGCATGTGGACCCAGCCCAGTATCGATAACGAACTCGGTCTGGCATATCTGCCCATCGAAACTCCCACGGGCGACTACTATGGCGGGCATCGGCCCGGCAACAATCTATACGGCGAGGCTTTGGTCTGCGTCGATCTGAAGACCGGCGCGAAGAAGTGGCACTACCAGTTGGTGCACCATCCGCTGTGGGACATGGATATTTCGTCCACACCGCTTCTGATGAACATCAACGTGAACGGCAAGGCGATCAAAGCAGTGGCACAGCCGACGAAACAGGGATTCCTGTATGTGTTCGATCGCGTCAGCGGGGAGCCGGTGTGGCCCATCAACGAAAAGCCGGTGGAAGTTGGCAATGTGCCTGGCGAGTGGTATTCGAAGACGCAGCCGTTCCCGTCCAAGCCTCCGATTTACAGCCGCAACGGAGTGCTCGAATCGGACATCATCGATTTCACGCCCGATCTGCATCGTCAGGGCATAGAGATCGTGAGCAAGTATAAAATCGGCCCCGTATTCACGCCGCCGGCGCTCAGCACCATCGGTGGTCCGCTTTCCACTCTCACGCTCGGAACCGCCAGCGGAGGCACCAACTGGCCGGGCGCGTCGTTCGATCCGGAAACGCACATTGTGTACGCTTTCGCTTGCAACGCTTGTCTGACGCCGATTGGCGTGGTCCCATCCAAGCCTGAAATTTCGGATATGAAGTACGTGATGGGCATGGCCGGACGCGAATTGACCATCGCGCGCGGTCCTGGCGAAAACGCCGGCGCCGATTCCCCCAAGCAGCCGCCGCCGGATCCAAAGGCGATGGCTGCTGCGATGGCAGCCTACACCGCCCTCAATGTTCAGGGGTTGCCGCTGATCAAGCCGCCGTACGGGACCATTTCGGCGATCAATCTGGATCGCGGCGATATCCAGTGGCAGACACCGCACGGCGATACGCCGGATGCCATCCGCAATAATCCTGCGCTCAAGGGAATGAACGTCGCGAAGCTCGGGCAGATGACCTATAACGTCGGTACCTTGGTCACCAAGTCCCTGGTGATCGCCGGCGACGGAGTGGTCACCTCGACACAGGATCATCCGCGCGGCGCGATGCTGCGCGCATATGACAAGACGAACGGCAAGGAAGTCGGCGCCGTGTTCATGAAAGCTCCGCAGAGCGGATCCCCGATGACCTATGCGATCAACGGGAAGCAGTACATCATCGTCGCCACCAGCGGAGGAAATGAGTCCGGCGAATACGTCGCGTTCACGCTGCCGGAGAGCGTAGAGCAAAAGCCCCCGACCGGCGGCAACGGCCGGCAACAATAGCTCGAGGGCGGATCACAGGCTGAAGCCTGTGCCACCAATTTGTAGGGCCGTGTGGCACGAACTTTAGTCTGTGAGTCTTGCGAAGCCCGCGCCACACATATACGCTAAGATAAATCCATGAAGACCGCGATCATCGCAATCATTGGAATATCGATCATCGGCTTAACCATTTCGCGCGCTCAGGACGCGACCAAATCCGTTTGGGATGGCGTTTATAGTGACGATCAGGCCAAGCGAGGATCGGCGGTGTATGCCGAACAGTGCGCGTCCTGTCACGGCGATCAGCTCACCGGCGGCGAGATGGCCCCTCCCCTGGCCGGTGGCGAGTTTCTTTCCAACTGGAAC
>Ga0210403_10000173_pt1 | contig 72236 bp, 65 predicted proteins | sample IncBWC19MmetaG_FD_150863 | JGI IMG/M metagenome (GOLD analysis project Ga0210403, IMG submission 150863) | Forest soil microbial communities from Barre Woods Harvard Forest LTER site, Petersham, Massachusetts, United States - Inc-BW-C-19-M | ecosystem: Environmental > Terrestrial > Soil >...
TCGACGATCAGGATGCGGTCCTTGTGCTCGCCGGTCTCTACCGTGCGTACCGCTTTGCTTTCGTCGCCCATGCGCCTGTGCCTCGTCTCCTCACACCACAACTCTATTGTCGCACTCTGGGTGGGTGATTCGACTGTAACAAGCACTCCGGGGAATGCCAAGCACCGGGTGGCGCGGACATTCCCTTGGTTTTAATGGCAAATCGGGGGTTCTGGATGTTCCCTATTCGCGGGTGAGGTACAACGCGCGCTCCAATTCCAATTCGAGTTTTGCGCCTTTGGGAAGGTCGATTTCCTGGCCGCGTCCGGCATCCATCAGGTAGGCTTCGAGCGCCCCCAGCGCCGCGCCTTCGGCGGCTTCTTTCTTGTTTTTGTCTTTCACGCCGTGCATCGCGCCCATGGCGGCACCGGCGGCTGCGGCTTGCGCAGAGTCTTTCTGCGTGCTGCTGCGCCCTTCGATCACCCCTTCCTGCAGCGGGCCGGCCTTGATGCTGTGGTCTCCAGGCACGGAAGCTACTTCGGCCACGATAGGCAGTTTGCCGAAGCGCGTCTGAATTTCGTCGAACGTCAGCCAGATTTTCGCGCGGCCCGTGGTTCCGGCGGGATCGACGCGACTGATGTGACCGGCAATTACGGCCCCGGGCGGCAGATAGTTGCCCTGGCCGGCTTCGAGAGGTTCGAGCGTGCGCACGCGGAACGCCTGATTCTTGTGCACTTCTTTGGTGTTCAGATCGCTTTCGAGACTCACCAGAAAGCGCGTCCCGGGCACGACGGCAAAAGTCTCCACCGGCAACCCGTGGCGCTCGCCATCGGCGGCATGCGTGTTGGTGCGTGGTGCAGCCGGCTCTGTCTGCAGTTCGTCGCGGCTGATCACCGGCGCCTCTTGGGCGCGCGCGCTTGCCGCTAACGCAATCCCGATTGCGGTTCCCAGCACCCCAATCGCTAGAATTCGTTTGGTGAAAGATTTCATGGGCCAACCTCCCGGATCAAGTTCGAAGGAGAAAGGAGCATTCTGAAAGCCATGCCATCCAATTCGACTCAAGGTCTATGCCACAGATAATAAAGGTGATGCGGCGTTGGTGCGCAAAGGCGGCACAAGGCTTATGCCAGCTGTTGCCTCCATCGGTGCCGGGGCAACCTTGCAGGCCCAATCGCCACTCTGACACCGGTCATCGCGAATGCGATGTAACTCGGGAGCGGCTTGCTACTCTTACTTAGAGGGAGACGTCCACGAAATGCTGATCAAGAAAGAACCGGAACTGTCGAGCGCTGACGTAACGCCAAAGGCGACCTACCAGAACCGTCGAACATTTCTTCGCAACGCCGGGCTGGCGGCTGCGGCCACATTCGCCGGCCGTGAATTGTGGGAACTTGCTTCACCGTCCTCCCGCGCCTTCGCGGGAACAAAACTCGCGGGAGTCTCGAAAAGCCCGTTCAGCACCACAGAAAAGCCGAACACCTACGACGACGTTTCGCACTACAACAATTATTACGAATTCGGCGTGGACAAAACCGAGCCCGCGAAAAACGCACAGAGCCTGAAAACCTATCCCTGGACTGTCTCCATCGAAGGCGAAGTGAAGAAACCCCGCCAGATCACCCTGGACGAAATTCTAAAACTGGCTCCCCTCGAAGAACGCATCTATCGCCATCGCTGCGTGGAAGCGTGGTCTATCGTCGTGCCATGGATCGGGTATTCGTTCAGCAACTTGGCCAAGCTTGTTGAACCTAACCCTTCGGCTAAATATGTGGCTTTCGAATCATTTTATGACCGCAAGCAGATGCCCCAGGCGATGTACGCGGGGATCGATTTTCCCTACGTGGAAGGGTTGCGGCTGGATGAAGCGATGAATCCACTCACGTTGCTCTGCGTAGGAATGTATGGCGAAACGCTGCCGAATCAGGACGGCGCGCCGGTACGCATGGTGATCCCCTGGAAATACGGATTCAAGAGCGCCAAGTCCCTGGTGAAGATCCGTTTTCAGAAAGACCAGCCGCCCTCGACGTGGAATCGCCTTGCTCCGGACGAATACGGCTTCTATGCGAACGTAAACCCCGCCGTGGATCACCCGCGTTGGAGCCAGGCCAGGGAGCGCCGCCTCGGCGACTTCCTCAAGCGCGACACCTTGCTGTTTAACGGCTACTCAGATCAGGTCGCCAATCTCTACACTGGCATGGACCTAAAGAAATATTACTAACCTCTGAAGCCTTCATGCGCAAACTGCTGATCAACAAGTGGACCAAAGCCACGGTTTTTCTGATTTGCCTTTTACCGATAGGGCTCCTCCTCTGGCGCGGCCTGCACAATGGATTGACGGCCAACCCGATTGAGTTCATCACCCACACCACGGGCGATTGGACCCTGCGCTTTATTTTGTTCACGCTCTGCGTCACGCCGCTCCGCAAACTGCTTGCTCTGCCGGAATTGATCAGGTTCCGCCGCATGCTGGGGCTCTTTGCTTTTTTCTATGGCTGCCTGCACTTCACCACGTACATCTGGCTGGATAAATTCTTCGATCTGAAAGAGGTGTGGAAAGACATTGCCAAACGGCCCTACATCACCGTGGGATTTCTCGCATTCGTATTGCTGATTCCGCTGGCGATCACGTCCACCGCTGGTTGGATCCGGCGCCTCGGCGGCCGCAGCTGGCAGTTGCTCCACCGCGCGATTTACATCAGCTCGGTCGCCGGCGTGATTCATTACTACTGGCTGGTGAAATCGGCCGTGCTGCGGCCGCTGGCGTATGGAGCCGTTGTTGCCGTCCTTCTCCTGTGGAGATTGGCCGCCAAGTTTTCGTCAGGTCCCAGCGCTGGGAAATCGAGCCCGATCAAGCCGCGGCCAGAAGCGTTTCAAGCCTGAGCAAGAAACGTTTTGACGCGCCGCAGCACTGCGGCGTACATGGCTTCAGTCACTCGCCCGGTCTGGGTATTTTGCTGGCTCGGGTGATATACACCGAACAGCCGCGGAAGATCTTCGGCGAAAACGCACTCCGCGCCATGGGAAAAGCGGTACGCGGCGCGCGAGGTGATTTGCCCGAGCTGCTTGAGGATTTCCAGGTAGGCATCCCAGCCAATCTTTCCCAACGCCAGCACGGCTCGAGGCCGCAGAATTTCCAGTTCCCGCTCGAGGTATCCCCGGCATTTCAAAATCTCGCTCGGCAGAGGTTTGTTCGCGGGGGGCGCGCAACGCACAGCCGCCGCGATGTACACGTTATTCAGTTGCAAGCCGTCGTCGCGGTGCAGGGAAGTAGGCTGATTCGCAAACCCCGCCTTGTGCAACGCCTTGTAGAGAAAATCGCCCGAACGGTCGCCTGTGAAGACGCGCCCCGTGCGGTTCGCTCCATGCGCGGCGGGAGCTAGCCCAAGAATGAACAGTTGCGCCCGCGGATCGCCAAAGCCGGGCACTCCGCGGCCCCAATACGTCCACTCGCGAAACGCGCGCCGCTTCTCTTTCGCCACCATTTCCCGGTATTTCACCAGCCGGGGACATTTGCGGCACGCGCAAACTTCTTCCGCGACCACTTTCAGTGCGGATTCCGAATTCAACGCTTCCTCTTCAACATGTCTGCCAGGACGATCGCCTGATTCTGCTTTTCGTCGTTTCTGCCATAAAGCAGCGTCACAATCTTGTGCTCGGATTCCAAGTGGCGTATCTCGCCAAGCAATTCCGTCTTCGCCGCCAGTTCCTTCCGATAGCGCTTCTCGAACTCCGGCCATTTTTCCGGTTCATGGCCAAACCACTTCCGCAGCGCATCGCTCGGCGCAATCTCTTTCATCCACTGGTCCGCCGCGGCGCGCTCTTTTGTCAGGCCGCGCGGCCACAGGCGATCCACCAGCAAGCGGAACCCATCTTCTTTCGCGGGTTTTTCGTAAACGCGCTTGGTGCGAATCATGGCTGCCTCAACGTAGGAAATTCAGCACAGTCTCGTGCAGGAAACCGTTGGTGCTCACATAGCGGCCTTTGTAAATCGTGCGTTCGCCGTCCACGGTGGTGGACTTGCCGCCCGCCTCTTCCACTATGATTCCCAGCGGCGAAAGGTCCCACGGCTTCGAAATCCAGTCCACGGCGCACTCCACCGCGCCCTCTGCCACCAGCATGTGTTGCCAAAATCCGCCCATCGAGCGGCTGTTGCGCGCCGCGTCGGCCAACCGGCGCATGCGTTCCCGCGCCAGCGCGTCTTTGCTTGGCCCCGTGCCGGTGGTAAAAATCATGGACTCCGAAAGATTCTTCACCTGGGAGACGTGCAGACGCTGTTCTCCGCGCCAGGCCCCTTCCCCGCGATATGCCCGCCAGCGCGAGCCTTTTTCCAGCGCCGGCGCGCTGACCATGCCGGCCACGATTTCGGCATTTTCCTCGATTCCAATCAGTGTGCCAAACGTGGGAATGCCCCGGGTAAATTCCTCCGTGCCGTCGATGGGGTCAATGATCATGCGCGCGCGCCCGTTGGTGGCCGGGCCTTTTGGCGGTTCGCTGCTGGTTTCTTCGCCAACTACGTCGATCGGCAATCCGCTCGCCTTCACTTTCGCAATGGCCATCTGCTCAATGCGCTTGTCGGCCTGGGTCACCACGGTTCCATCGCGCTTGCGTTCCATACCCATCGCCCCGCCGCGAAAAAAGCTCATCGCCATCGCATCCGCCTCATTCGCGATGTCATCCAACAACGGCCCATATTTGGTCTGATAGCTCATCCGATCTCCACTCACTAATGTAGCGGCCACCTTCAGGCCTGCCCTGACAAAGGAAGGGTGGCCCAGGCTGCTTCAGCAGGCACCACGACACCATAACCCACGCTCAGCAGCCTGATTTGACACGCTTGCCCGCACTCCCTAGCATACAAGTTCAACCCCATGAACGCCCACGCCAACACCGGCACCGTCCTCGACCGCATTCTGGAAGCCCGCCGCGCCGAAGTGGATCACCGCAAACAGGTGCTGCCGGAGACCGCGCTGAAATACGGCGTGAGGGCCGCAACACCGCTCCGGGATTTCGCCGCGGCACTTTCTCGCGACGCGATCAACGTCCTCGCCGAACTAAAACCTGCCTCCCCCTCGCGCGGAATCATCCGCGATCCATTTGATGCGCCAGCCCTCGGAAAGACTCTGGCGGAAGCCGGCGCCGCGGCCCTCTCCGTGCTTACCGAGGGCGAATTCTTTCGCGGTTCGTTGAAGAATCTGCGAGACGCGCGCAAAGAGATCGCTCTGCCCGTTTTGCGCAAGGACTTTATCTTTGATCCCTGGCAGGTTTGGGAATCACGCGCAAACGATGCTGACAGTTTTCTCCTGATTGTCGCCGCTCTTTACGACGAGCAACTCCGCGATCTCACCGCGCTGGGCCGGGGATTGGGCATGGAGCCGCTGGTCGAAGTCCACACACGCGAAGAACTCGACCGCGCCTTGGCTGCCGGCGCCCGCATCATCGGTGTCAACAATCGCGACCTCAAAACGCTGAACGTGCGAACGGAGACCTCATACGAACTGATCGAGCAAATTCCCGAATCCTGCATCGCGGTCGCCGAATCCGGCTTGCGTTCCCACGATGATTTGGTCAAGCTCCGCGCCGCTGGGTTCGATGCTTTCCTCATCGGCGAGCATCTGATGCTGTCACCCGATCCCGGAGCGGCGTTGCGCGCACTTCTCTTTCCGCCCGCTTCAGGTGGATAATTTCTCATGGTTCGCGTCAAAATCTGCGGCATCACGAATGTCGAAGACGCCCTGCTCGCCTGCGACTTAGGAGCGGACGCCATTGGCCTGAATTTCTACGAGAAAAGCCCACGCTGCATTTCCCCTTTTGCCGCCAGCAAGGTCATCGCGAAATTACCACCGTTCGTCGCCGCCATCGGCGTATTCGTGAACTGGCAGGCCGCGCCCGTCGCCAGCTTGGCGAAAGCGCTGGGCCTCGCTGCGGCGCAGCTGCATGGCGATGAATCGCCAAAACTCGCAGCCGAAACCGCGAAGAAAGTTTCCGTGATCAAGGCGCTTCATGTGGGCAAGGGAAGCCCGTCGCCGCCGTTTTCCAAATATCGAGGCGTCACGGCCTTCCTGCTGGACGCCCCCCACTCCGGCCAATATGGCGGCACGGGCCGCACCGCCGACTGGGCAGCAGCGCATACTGCCGCGGAATCTAATCGTATTCTGCTTGCAGGCGGACTGACGCCGGAAAACGTCGCTGAGGCGATCCTCGCGGTACGCCCTTACGCCGTCGATGTGACCAGCGGCGTCGAATCGAAGCCCGGGAAGAAAGATCCGGCCAAGCTCCGCGCCTTTTTTGAAGCTGTTGCCCGCGCCAATCAGCAACTCTGCCTCTAGCGCCCGGTTTACCTGGAGCGAAAAGCGCAAGATACCCGACTCGAAGTACAATAAAAGGCTAGACCATGACCAGCCAACTCACTATACCCGCCGCCGTGCCGGGTCGCTTCGGGCCTTACGGGGGCCGTTACGTTCCTGAAACGCTGATGGTGCCGCTCTATGAGCTGGAGCGCGCCTACGAGCTTGCCAAAAATGACGCTGTGTTTCAGGCGGAATTCCAGAACCTGCTGAAGAATTTTGCGGGGCGCCCTACGCCGCTGCAGTTTGCTTCGCGGCTGACGGCCAAACTTGGCGGCCCGCGCATTTATCTGAAGCGCGAAGATCTTCTGCACACCGGCGCGCACAAAATCAACAATGCCATTGGACAGGGTCTGCTCGCCGTGAAAATGGGTAAGCCGCGGATCATCGCGGAAACCGGTGCGGGCCAGCACGGCGTAGCTTCGGCCACGGTCGGTGCGCATCTCGGCCTGAAGTGCACTGTGTACATGGGCACGGAAGACATGGCTCGGCAGGCGCTCAACGTCGCGCGGATGCGCATGGTGGGCGCGGAAGTAATCGGCGTGGAGTCTGGCAGCAAGACGTTGAAAGACGCCATCAACGAAGCGATGCGCGACTGGGTCACCAACGTGCGCGACTCGCATTACTTGCTCGGCTCCGTTCTCGGCGCGCATCCCTACCCGACGATGGTCCGCGATTTTCACTCGGTGATCGGCCGGGAGGCACGACAACAGGTCCTCACCGCGGAAAAGCGTCTACCCACGCATCTTTACGCCTGTGTTGGCGGCGGCTCCAATTCGATTGGCTTGTTCCATGAATTCTTGAAGGATGCCGACGTGAAAATGGTCGGCATCGAAGCCGGCGGCCGCGGCAACGGTTTGGGCGAACACGCCGCGCGCCTTTCAGCCCATCAGGGATTCACCGGCGCTCGCCCAGGCGTTCTCCAGGGAACCTACACCTACGTCTTGCAGAATGAAGATGGCCAGATTGCGCCAACGCATTCGATTTCCGCTGGCCTCGACTATCCGGCCATTGGTCCGGAACACGCCTGGCTTGCGGACCAGCATCGCGCTGAATATGCCGCGGTGGATGATCAGGCCGCGCTCGATGCGGCGAAGTTGCTGTCACTTACGGAAGGTATCATTCCCGCGCTCGAATCCGCGCATGCCATCGCGGGTCTCATCGAACGCCTGCCGCAGTTCAAGTCCAGCGACCTGGTCATCCTCAACCTCTCTGGCCGCGGCGACAAGGACATGGACACCTATAAGCGGCTGCTCTAATCTGCCAACAACAATGACCAGCGCGACACAAAACTCGACCCGTATCTCAAAGCGCTTCGCCCAGCTGCGTGCCGCCGGCGAACTGGGCATCGTTGCCTACATCACGGCGGGCGATCCGTCATTCGATGCCACCCACAAATTTGTTCTCGCGCTGGCCGAAGCGGGGGCGGACGTGATCGAACTAGGCGTCCCGTTCAGTGATCCACTGGCCGACGGGCCCACGATTCAGCGCGCTTCGGAACGTGCTCTGAAAGCCGGCGCGTCGCTTGCGGGAGTCCTCGAACTGGTGCGGCGGATTCGGCAGACCAGCCAGGTGCCTTTGGTTCTCTTCACATATTTCAATCCAATTCTCCAGATGGGTCTTGAGAAGTTTGCGGCCTCCGCGGCTCAGGCCGGAGCCGATGGTGTGCTCGTCACCGATCTGACGCCGGAAGAGTCCGATGACTATCGCCGCATCCTTCGCGCGCAGAATCTCGATACCATTTTTCTTGCGGCGCCGACGTCCGATGACGAGCGGCTGCGGAAAATCTCCGCCTGCTCTTCCGGATTTCTCTACCTTATTTCCCGCACCGGCGTAACCGGCGCGAAAGATTCGCTGCCAGACGATCTTCCCGGTCTGCTGCGGCGGGTCCATCAGTTCACGGAATTGCCAGTCGCTGTGGGCTTCGGCATTTCGTTGCCCGGACACGTCTCGGTTCTTGGAGGGCTTGCCGATGCGGCGGTAGTGGGCTCGGCTCTGGTTTCCGAGATTGAGAAGTCTTCCTCAGTCGAAGCCGCTTCAGCGGCCCTGGGCGAGCGAGTCTCGATCCTCAAGGAAGCAGGCCGCCGCGGACTCTCCCGGCGAGAGGCCACGATATGAACATCTCCGACTGGCGCCAGCGCATGGATGAGATCGACAAAAAGTTGGTCGAGCTTCTCAACGAGCGTTCGCAGTGCGCGCTGGAGATCGGTCGGCTGAAGCAGGCGGCGGGCATGCCGATTTACCAGCCCGCGCGCGAAAACGAAGTTCTATCGAACGCCGCGCGAAATAACCGCGGCCCGTTGACGAATGCTGCCATCCGGCGCCTCTTCGAACGCATCATCGACGAAGCGCGCAGCGCCGAACGCGTCGCGATGCACGGCGATCCGGCAGAGGAGAAAGACGCTAAATAGTTTTTGTAGGGCCCGCCTTCCGAGGCGGGCCGCCGGCCACCCGGCTGCCGCGCAGCAGTGGGAAATGGCATAACCGGAAATTCCTGGGAATGAGGAACCAGTCATGGTCATCGTAATGCAAGAAGGCGCAACCGAAGAGCAGATCCAGCACGTTATCGACCGCGTAGTCGCCAGCGGCTTTGACGTCCACCGTTCCACCGGCGCTTCGCACACCGTTCTTGGGGCTGTCGGCGTGCACCGCGACTTCGACCACCGCGATTTTGAGTTGCTGCAAGGCGTGCGCGAAGTAGTGCGCATTACCCAGCCGTTCAAGCTCGCCAGCCGCGCTTTCAAACCGCAAGGCACCGTGATCGATCTCGGGCGCGGCGTGAAGATCGGCGGTCCGGAAGTGGTCGTTGCCGCCGGCCCGTGCTCCGTGGAATCCCGCGAGCAGATCATGGCCGTCGCCGAAGCCGTTGCCAAAGCCGGAGCCAAGATCATGCGCGCTGGCGCGTTCAAGCCGCGCAGTTCACCCTACGCGTTTCAAGGCATGGGAGAAAAGGGCCTGCAATTGATGCGCGAAGCCGCCGACAAATTCGGCCTGTTTGTCGTCAGCGAAGTGATGGACGCCTCGCAAATCCAAATGATGAGCACTTACGTCGACATCTTTCAAGTCGGCGCCCGCAACATGCAAAATTACTTTCTTCTGCGCGCTCTCGGCGAAGTGCAGAAGCCGGTGCTCCTCAAGCGCGGCATGTCCGCCACTATCGAAGAGCTCCTGCTCTGCTCGGAATATATTCTGGCAGGGGGAAACTACGACGTCATTCTCTGCGAGCGCGGTATCCGCACCTTTGACACGTACCTCCGCAACACTCTGGATATCGCCGCCATCCCGGTGATCCAGAAACTTTCGCATCTCCCCATTTTTGCCGATCCGTCGCACGGCACCGGACGCCGCGACAAAGTCGGCGCCATGGCCCGCGCCGCAGTAGCCGCAGGCGCTGACGGCCTGCTCATCGAAGTCCACAACGATCCCGACCACGCCCTCTCCGACGGCGCCCAATCGCTGGAGCCTACGCAGTTTGCGCAACTCATGAGCGAAATCCGCATCATCGCGCCCGCCGTTGGCCGCCGCGTCGCGTAACGATGCCCCACTTGATCCAACGCGCAGCCATTCTCGGCACCGGCCTCATCGGCGGCTCGTTCGCCAAAGCCCTGCGCAAGTACACGCCGGACATGCACATCACCGGCTGGGACCGTGAGGAAGTCGCGCATCAGCTAAAGGGCTCAGGCGTGGCGAACGCTACATTTTCAGGTGCCATCGAACCGGCCATTCGCGGCGCCGACCTGATTTACATCGCCTTGCCCATCGGCGTCACTCTGGACATTCTTCCCGAAATCGCGCAAAACGCCGCGCCGCATGCCTTGGTCACCGACGCGTGCAGCACGAAAATGCGTATCTGCACCGCCGCCGTCGAACTCTTCGAAGACGAAGAATCCACTCCAATATTCCTGGGCGGTCATCCGATGGCGGGGCGCGAACTTTCCGGCTTCTCGCATTCGGACGCAGACTTGTTTCAGAAATCCACCTATGCGCTCGTCGGGCCAACGGACGAAGATCGCGACCCGCGCATCCTTGCGTTTACGAAGATTCTGGAAAAGTTGGGAGCCCGGCCCACCTGGCTCGGCGCGCAGCAGCACGATTATGCCGTCGGCCTCGCTTCGCACTTGCCGCAACTCACCGCGGTCGCGCTTGGCTCGTTTCTCTACGGTCGCCTCGATGAAAACGGCCTGCCGATCACCCTCGCGGGCCCCGGCCTCCGCGACACGCTGCGCCTCGCCGGCAGTTCCTACGCCACCTGGCGCGACATCGTCCTCACCAACAGGGAAGTGCTCTCCGCCGCCCTCGATCTCTTCGCTCGCCGCCTAGACGATCTCCGCGAACGCCTCGGCTCCCGCGAACTCGAAGCCGACTTCGACGCCGCCAACGAACTCTACAAACTCCTCCGGTCTATGTAGGGACCGCCTTCCGAGGCGGTCCGTATCTTATTTCGCAGCCGCCGCCTCTTCCTTGACATACGCCGGGCTCAGCGTCCCCTTCTTCTTCGCAATTTCAATCAGCGTCGGATAAAACTGCACAAACGTCGTATCCACCGCCGTGTGCTGCGCGTGACACGAGTAGCAGTCCCTGTCCGTCGGAACCATCTTGGCCGTGGCGGTGTCATCGAAGCCAAAGAAAGCCCACTTCCCCGGGAACCGGTTTTCATCCTTCACGTGTACCTCTCGGCCCATGACCTGGGTCCCCTGGTAATGGCCGGCCTTGTTGATCGCCGATTTGCTCTCCGCCCCGCGCACCTCCAGCACCAGCATGGTTCTGTCCGGCCAGGTGCCGTTGGCCACGAAATATTTGTAGGCCTCCGGATTCACGAACACGTTATCAAACATGGAATGATCCATTCCTGCCCCCGGGCCATAGCTCATGTCAATCCCGCTGCTCAGGTACACCCACTCGCGATAATTTGCAGGGAACTTCAGTTGCCCGTCCGCCGTATACTCAGGCAGGTTCACGGAGGCGGGATTTGCCTGGTTCACAGGGGAAAGCACGCTCCCCAGAATCAACAGCGCCAACGAGATGCTCAACAGTACGCCAATTCGCAACATTTCATTTCCTCCATCGGTGTCTCAGCCACTCGTGCATGAAACTAACCAATCCAAGTGCGCCGCGTCTAGAACAAAAGCAACATCTTCCCGCGCCCGGAATCCCCGTGGCTGAAACGCGACTCATACCCACCGGCGAATCCCGCCTCCAAGGTGGTCAATTCTTCGGTGCCATCCGCCATCGCTTGGAATCCTCCGGGGCGGTCTTCAGCGACCTGCGTCATCCCGTACCGCGAAAATTGCCGATGCACTCCCACGAATTGCCCTTTTTCGGCTTACTCCTGTGTGGTTTTTACGGTGAACGGTACGGCCGCCAGCAAAAACAGTTCTCCCCAATGTCGCTCATGTTCCGCCCCGCGGGCATTCCGCATCAGGACGAAATCGCTCCCGGGGGTTTGCGCTTCTTCCACGTGGAATTACGGCCCGGCTGGAAAGCGCGGCTCGCCGAATGTTCCGGCAAGCTCGACCAAGGATGCGAGGACACGCGCGGAGGCCCTCTGTTCTGGCTGGCGATGCAGTTGTATCGGGAAACCTTCGCGGTCGAGCAGGCAGATCCGCTTTGCGTGGAAAGCCTGCTGGCCGAGGTAACGGGATTGGCGGCGCGGCTTCCTCTTCAGGAAAAGAAACATGCGCCGCATTGGCTCACCCGCGTACTGGACAAGCTCCACGCAGAATGTTGCACGCATCTGACGCTCAACGATCTGGGTGCCGCAGCCGGCGTGCATCCCGTCCATCTCTCCCGCGTCTTCCGCCGCTTCCATCGCGAGGGGATCGGCGAATACACCCGCCGCCTGCGCATCCGCGCTGCCTGCCGCCGCCTGCTCGACAGGGAGTTGCCCCTCGCCGAAATCAGCCAGCTCACTGGCTTCGCCGACCAAAGCCACTTCACCCGCGAATTCCGCCGTATAACGGGCCTGACGCCGCACGCCTTCCGCTCGCAACTCTCTTCACATCTCCAGTAGCCAGCGCCGGAGGCGCGCCACACCACTAGCCCAGCGCGCGAGGCTGGGTCCGGACCCGCACGGGAAAAGCCCCGGAGGGGCGACACAATCCTCCCGGCTATGCTAAAACTTTCTCCATGGATAAACGCATTGCCTCCGCCGAAGCTGCCATCGCCAATCTGCACGATGGCATGACGATTTTGATGGGCGGCTTCGGCTTGTGCGGCATTCCGGAAAATCTTATCGCGGCAGTTCGCAGCAAAGGTACGAAAGACCTCACGGTGGTAAGCAACAACGCTGGCGTCGACGACTTCGGCATCGGCCTGCTGCTGCAGAATCGCCAGGTGAAAAAAATGGTCTCCACCTACGTCGGTGAGAACAAGCTGTTCGAACAGCTTGTTCTGAGCGGCGAATTACAGGTGGAGCTGAATCCACAAGGCACGCTCGCCGAACGCCTGCGTGCGGGTGGCGCGGGCATCCCCGCCTTTTACACCCCCACCGGTTACGGCACCATGGTCGCCGATGGCAAGGAAACCCGTGAATTCGACGGCCGCCACTTCGTTCTGGAGCGCGCCCTGCGCGGCGATTTCGCCTTCATCAAAGCTTGGAAGGGCGATCGTTGGGGCAACCTCGTCTTCCGCAAAACCGCACGCAACTTCAACCCGGTAATGGCCACCGCCGCCGACTACGTCATCGCCGAAGTCGAGCAACTCGTCGAACCGGGCCAACTCCCGCCCGACGAAGTCCACACTCCCGGCATCTACATCAACGCAATCTTTGAGGGCGCCAACTACGCAAAGCGCATCGAGAAACGCACGGTGACCAAATTATGAATGAAAACCACAGTATGGACACGCCACAAAGAGCCACGGAATTTCCGGTGGCGCGCCTCTTATCCTCGCTCACAACGGGAATTGTTGCAGCCTTATGTTTGTTGCTCGCTCCTCTTCTTGTCCGCGTCATCCCGGTCTACTCCGATATGTTCCACGGGTTGGGAGTTCAGTTGCCTTGGCCCACATGGATTTTGCTAGCTACCTACTATTGGCTACTACCGAGCTTGTTTGTTGCGTTGGCAGTATTTGTAATTTGCAAAGAATACTCAATTCATGAACCCCGCCGAAGATTTGTACTGACCGCGCGAGTGTTTTTCGTCGCACTCATTACAGTGGGAATCGTGATATTCCTGCTCTATCTGCCGCTGCTGACACTAGCGAGCAAATTGGGTATTGCAAAATAATGCCGAGCTAAATCTATGCCCTTAACCGAAGAACAAAAACGCGAACGAATCGCACGCCGCATCGCCAAGGAACTCCGCGACGGCTACTACGTCAATCTCGGTATCGGCATGCCTACGCTGGTCGCTAATTTCGTTCCGGCTGGCATGGACGTTATTCTGCAATCCGAGAATGGCATGCTCGGCGTCGGTCCGTATCCACTCGAAGCTAACGTCGATCCCGACCTCATCAACGCCGGCAAAGAAACCGTCACCGAACTCCCAGGTACCTGCTATTTTTCATCCGCCGACTCTTTCGCCATGATTCGTGGCGCGCATGTGGACCTCACCGTCCTCGGCGCGCTGCAGGTGGATGAAAAGGGAACTCTCGCCAACTGGGCCATCCCCGGCAAAATGCTGAAAGGCATGGGCGGCGCGATGGATCTCGTTGCAGGCGCGAAGCGCGTCTTCATCGCGATGGAGCACGCCACCCGCGACAACAAACCCAAAATCCTCAAGAAATGCACGCTGCCGCTCACCGGCGTCGAAGTGGTCGATCACATTGTCACCGAACTAGCCTTCATCGACATCACGCCGCAAGGCCTCGTGCTTCGCGAACTCGCGCCTGACACTACGCTCGAACAAGTACAATCCCTCACTGAGCCAAAACTCCATCTTCCGGCCAATGGCCCCGCCGTCATGCCGGTCTAGAAAGTTTGTGAAGACGCCGAAATCCAAGGCAATTCGCCGGAAACCGGCTGTCGCGCGGCCGAAACTTCTGCCCGTCTCGGAAGAGACGCGCCGCTGGTCGGCCCTGCTCGAATCCGAACTGCTCTCCTGGCCCAACGTAATCGCCAAGCGAATGTTCGGTTTGCGGGCCCTTTATCGTGGAAAAAAAATCTTCGCCGCCCTCCCCAACTCGCGGGGATTCGGCCCGGATGCCTCCATCCTCATTAAATTTAATCCCATGCCCCCGGCTCTTTTGAAACGCGCTCAAAGCGATATTCGCGTCCACACCAACTCCCCGGGCAAAGACTGGTTCTCGTTCACGCTCGCTTCCGATACTGATCTTCACGACGCGCTGGATTGGCTCAGTCTTTCCTACGGAGCCGCGAAACCAGGAAAATCCCACTGAAATCCAGCCCCGTATAATTCACCGGAAACCTCCGTTGCAACTCTTCCCGAATTTGGTTTCGCCTGCGGTATTCTGGAGTGGACACAGGACAACAACCATCATGGACCCCAACTCCATCGTCATCGTCAGCCTGCACTCGCCCCGCGAAAAGATCTGGGGCATTTTGCTCGAAATCAACCCCAGCGGTGTCACCATGCGCGGCGTCGATTTGAATTCCTTCGATCACTTCGTCAGCCAGATCAACCAGTTGGACGCCGAGCGCATCGGCTTGCCCACCATCTTTTTCCCCATGACCCGTGTCGAACGCATCTCGCTCGACGAGCCTGCAGGCTCCATCCCCTCGATGTCCGAAATTTTTCAGCGCAAGATCGGCCGCTCCCTGATGGATTACCTCGCGCAGTTCGCCTGAACTGCGTTATTCTTTTGACCAATGAAAGCGCGGATCTGGACCGTACCCAACCAAATTACGTTTCTGCGTCTCGGCTTCCTGCCGTTATTCCTGATCCTCATTCTCTACGAGAAATATCAGTGGGCTCTGCTGGTCTTGTTTGTCAGCGCCGCCTCGGATGCGCTGGATGGCCTGCTGGCCCGCAGCTTGGACCAGAAATCGGCCCTCGGCGCATATCTCGACCCCATCGCCGACAAACTTCTGCTCAGCTCATCCTTCATCGTGCTGGCGATGGCAAAGAAAATCGGCTGGTGGCTCACAATTCTGGTGATCAGCCGAGACATGCTGCTTCTTGTCGTGGCCGCCGTCATCCTGATTATTCAGGGCTACCGGCCGTTCCCGCCAAGTCTCCTCGGCAAGGCCACCACATTCTTTGAAATCGCCGTGGTTTTCTTTACGGTCTACGGCGCTGCCTATCCCAACCAATTCGTAAGCATTCTTCTCCACTACCTTGCCTACGCGGTCAGCGCCTTCGTCGTCATTTCCGGTTTCCACTACGCCGTCACCGTCGCACGCCGCCTGCACCACTCTTCGTAAGACAATTCATCGCCCACTAATCAGTCCCCGGCAATTTGTCACTATAGTGCAGAAACATCAGCACGAAACCCGCCAGCGTAACGATGCCCGCCAACCAGCCGAGGACATACGCTTTGTTCCGTTCACTCGCGTTCAGCGGGGCCCGATCTGCCATCAATTTTCCCAAAAGAAATCCGGTGGCCAACCCGCCGAAGTGACCGTAGTTGTCCGCATGCATAAAATAGCCAATCACAAAAATGGAGACCACCCAGGAAATCAGCCGCGACCTCATCGCCTGCATTGCCGCACCGCTGCGCTTCGTGGTCACCGCGATCATCACTCCAATCAAGCCCATCAACGCGCCGCTGGCTCCCGCGGCGGGGTGAAAAAACATGCTCAAGGCGAATCCCACCATTCCCGTGAAAATGTAGACAAACAAATAGCGCGCCGAGCCGTAAAGCTCTTCGACAATGGGCCCGATATCCAGCAGCACCATCATGTTGAACCCGATATGAATCAACCCGATGTGCAAAAACATGGCGGTCACCAGTCGCTGCCACTCATACAGGATCCGAATTGCGTAGGGGTCGCTGGCGCCCAGGCGATAGAGCGTTTCCCAATTCATTCCCCACAGGATGCTGAGCCCGCCGAACTGCCCGGACTGGATTGTGCCCATCAACTCGGCGGCAAACATCACAATGTTCACAATCAGGATCGCCACTGTCACCGGCGCGTGCCCGCCGAAAAATTCCGCCAGGCCTTTGCTCCACGCCGCCAGGCCAAACCGAAGGTTTGCTCCGCACTCGTGGCAGCGCGTCGCGGTGATGCCCACCAGCGCGCCGCACGCGGGACACAGTTGCGGCCGCTTTTCGCCGCCTCCAAACATCCCGCCGAAGAGCTGCTTCCAGCGGTCCACCCTGTATTGCCAGCGATAAGGAAGGGCCAATACTCCTCCTTGCATGCACTTTTGCGCGTTCCTATAATACCGGAATCTCGCTCCACGTTCCGGGGCGCGTGGAAAAGGTGCAGCCATGGACAAATTCGAAGAGATTGGCAAGCGACTGGAGGAGGAGTTGGCTCGCCTCCGAAAGTTTGTGGACGAAGAAGTGGCCCCAGCCACGGAGAAGCGCACCGCCCAGGTTCTCCGCGAAGCTTCCGAAAAGCTTTCCGAAGCCGCCCGAAAATTGGAAGCGAGGGTTGCCGCCCGGGGTTCGCAAGCCTCCACCGACGCCAAATCGTGAAGACGGCTCAACTCCGCTCCTTAGCCCTTCTCTATCTTTCAACCCAACTGCTGCTGGGCTGCGCTGGCAGGCGTCCCATCGCTGATCGCCGACCCGCGCCCGCTCCGCCTGCCCCGGCGCCTGCGGGGACTATCGATAGCGCCAAGCGGGACACCTCGGTTCCGCCAAGCTCCGCACCGCCGGCCCACCCGAAACGCGCAAAGCCCCCTCAAGAGCCCGCGCCAGTCGGCTATACCGAGGAAGGCAACGCCTCCTGGTACGGCAATCCCTTTCACGGCCGGCGCTCTTCGAACGGCGAAGTCTACGACATGTACAAATTGACCGCGGCGCATCGCACGCTTCCGTTTGAAACCATGGTGCGCGTCACGAATCTTAATAACGGCAAAACCACCACCGTCCGCATCACCGATCGCGGCCCGTTCGTCGACAACCGCATCATCGATCTCTCACAGGCTGCCGCGCGCGAAATTGAATCCATCGGCCCCGGCGTCGTTCCGGTGCGCGTCGAGGTCCTTGGCAACGTGGACGTCACCGCCGGCTTCTTCACTGTGCAGGTTGGCGCATTCCACGATCGCGGCAACGCCGAGCGCCTGCTCGACCGCTTGAACGCTAGCTATTCGCCCATCTTCATTCAGCAGTATGATTCTCCCGACGGCGCGTTCTATCGCGTGCGTGTCGGCAGGATTTCCGGCCAACAAGCGGCGCAGGATTTTGGCGAAAAGCTTCGCAACGCCGAAGGATTTTCGCCAATGGTGATTCGTCTCGACGAAAAAGATCCCTCAGGAGTGAAGTAGATGGACCCCAATTGCCTGTTCTGCAAAATTGGCGCGAAACAGATTCCCGCCAAGCTCGTCTATGAGGACGAGGACGTGTTCGCCTTCGAAGACATCAACCCGCAGGCGCCCACGCACATTCTGATTTGCCCCAAGAGACATTTCGTCGCGTTGCACGATGCCGAGCCCGCCGACCAGGCGTTGCTCGGCAAGTTGCAACTGGTAGCTGCCAAACTCGCCACCGAGCGCAATCTCCTGTCCGGCTACCGCACCGTATTCAACAACGGCGCCGGCGCCGGCCAATCCGTTTTCCATCTCCACCTGCATCTTCTCGGAGGCCGCAATTTCCGCTGGCCCCCAGGCTAACGTGTAGTGGCCGACCTTCAGGTCGGCCCGAAGGCACGCCTTCGGTTTTGCCTTTCGCCGTGGCGCGTTATTATTGCGCGCGATGAATTTCAATCTCTCAAGGAGCAAGCATGATCCGCCACCAGACTGTTCGCAGCCTAATTTTCTCCAGCCTGATAGTGTTCGCCGTTTCCGCAGTCCCATCCAGTCGCGCGCAACAACCTCAAATCCCGGCGAATTCCAGCGAACTCACCGTAGACCGCATCTTCCGCGCTCCTTCGCTCGCCGGCCACTTGAACGCCGGGCTATCCTGGACGCCCGACGGCAAGCGCCTCAGTTACGTCGAAACGATCGGCACCGGCAAAGATGCCCGCCGCGAACTCTGGGTCCTGGACCCCGCCACAGGTCAGCGCTCCGCTCTCGTTCCCGCCGATAAATGGGACGCCGCGCTCACCAATCCCGCCGCCACCACGCAGGCCACCGGCCTCGGCCGCCACGCGCCTCCGCTTTACCAATGGGCCCCTTCCGGCGAAGCCATTCTCTTTCAAGGAGCGAATTCGCTTGCCTGGTACGATCTGAAATCACAATCCAGCCGCGTCCTCGTTTCCGGCACACAGGACGTCGCCGACCCCAAAATCTCCCCCGACGGGAAATTCGTCAGTTTTATCCGCGGCCACAATCTTTGGGCGGTCAGCACTGCCGATGGAAAAGAACACTCGCTGACGCAAGGCGGAACGGAAGACGTCCGTAAGGGCGAACTCGATTGGGTGTACCCGGAAGAGCTCGACATCGCCACCGCCTACTGGTGGTCGCCCGATTCCGCGTCCGTCGCGTATCTCGAAATGGATCAGCGAAAGGTTTCGCAATTTTCGCTTCTGAATTTTGAATCCTATACCGGTGAAGCGGAACTACAGCGATATCCCGTTCCAACCGGCGCGAATCCCGTCGTGCACGTCTACGTGGTCTCCGCCGCCGGAGGCGCGTCGCGCCGCATGGATACAGGCTCTAACGACGATATCTACCTCGCCCGCGTGAACTGGGTGCCGGATTCGAAGCACCTCGCCATCCAGCGAATCAACCGCGAACAGAATCAACTCGACCTGCTTCTGGCGGATACAGCGAACGGAACCGCCGCCACGGTCCTCACCGAGAAAGATCCCAATTGGATCAATGTGAACGACGATCTCCGCTTTCTAAAAGATTCGAAGCGTTTTCTCTGGGCCAGCGAACGCACCGGCTACCGCCATCTTTACCTCTACGACCTCGGCGGCAAACAGCCCGCTCAATTGACCAAAGGCGATTGGGAAGTATCGCAAGTAGAGGCTGTGGATGAAGTGAAGAGCGTCGTCTACTTCATCGCCACGGAAAAATCCCCCATCGAGCGCCAACTCTACCGCGTTTCGCTTGACGGCTCCGGGTTCTCTCGCATCACGAAGGAAGCAGGCACCCATGGCATCCGCTTCTCCCCAACCTCCGCTGCGTATGTAGACACGTACTCGAACGCAATGACGCCTCCCCGCCGAGACAGTTTCTCGGCCGACGGCTCAAAGCTCGCAACGCTCGAAGAGGACAATGTACCTGAACTTGCCGAGTATCATCTCTCGGCCGTCGAATTCTTCACCATAAAGTCGCACGACGGCGTGACGCTCAACTGCTCTATGATCAAGCCGCCGAACTTCGATCCCGCGAAAAAATATCCGGTAATTACATTCACCTACGGTGGCCCGCACGCCCAGGTGGTTTTGAATGCCTGGTCGCGCTCCGCGACCTTCCTTTGGCACCAGATGATGGCCCAAAAGGGCTACATCATTTTCTCGCTCGATAATCGCGGCTCAACCGGACGCGGCCACACCTTCGAAGCGCCTCTGCACCTGCATCTCGGCGCGCAGGAACTTTCCGACCAGCGCGACGGCGCAGCCTGGCTGCGCCAGCAACCCTACGTGGACGCCAACCGCCTCGGCATCTGGGGCTGGAGCTATGGCGGCCACATGACCCTGCACGCGATGTTTGAAGCCGGCGATATCTACAAGGTGGGTTTTGCCGGCGGGCCGGTCACTGACTGGCATTTCTACGACACGATTTACACCGAGCGCTACATGGGCCTGCTACCGAAGAACGAGCAAAACTACAAGGATTCCTCGCCCATCAAAAACGCCGGCAATCTGAAAGGCAAACTGCTCATCGCCCATGGCCAGGGCGACGACAATGTGCACTATTCCAACACGCTGCTGCTGATCGACCAGCTGATTCGCGATGGAAAGTATGTCGAGGTCATGGCCTTCCCCGGCCGCGGCCACGGCGTCGGCGACCCCCCAGCCCAGCGCATCCTCTGGGAACACGTAACCAAATTCTTCACCGACAATCTCTGATTCTCTACTCCTATTATTGTAGGGCCCGCCTTCCGAGGCGGGCCGCTCCTACTTCGCGTCCAAATCCAGCTCTTTCACCGGCAGATCCCAGTGTGCGTCCAGAATCTCGAACCGCCGCTGCTCTTCCTTCTTGTAAGTTTCCTGATCCGGGTAGAGCTGCTTGAGTAGCGCCGTGGAATCAAAATTGTCGTGCGCCACCGCGGCGTTCTTGTACACAATCGTCACCCGATAGTCCCACCGTCCATCTTCCGTGGTGTGATAGATGGGCATCACCGCGGACACCCGCAGCATGCGCCCAAGCTCCACATTTTTCTTCAACACGGGATAATGATTCTTGCGAAAAAGCGAGATGAACTCGTCCGCATGCCCCCATTTCGCCTTGTAGTAGTACTCCACGACAAACGGCTTTTCTGCAGCCGTCACGCCCTGTGCCTGAACTCGGCCCCGCAATCCAATCGCAGCAACGCAGCTAACAGCAATCAACCCAAATAGCAAAACTCTGTGAAATCGAAATCGTACAAGCATGAATCCTCCAGTCTTAATCCGCGAATTGTAACGTGTTTCTGCGAAAAAGAAACTTGCGCGAGAGCGAGAAAGCCCAATTAATAGGCTGCACGCACCAGGCGGTCCCGGATCGGCTCCCACTCCGGCAAGTCAGGAGGTAGCTCCACCGCGATCCAGTCAAAGCCTTGCCCGTCCAGCTTGTGCAGCGTGCTGTATAGCTCGGCCGCGTACTCCTCCGGTTTTGCCGGCATGCGTTGCCTGCCGGCGGCCACAGCGTTGTAGTCCAGCCAGAGATACGCCCCGCGCCCATCCTTCGGCAAATGCCCGCGGCTGACCAGGACAACCCGCGTCTTCGGGCTGTAGTGCTTGCGATGCTGGCCCGGTGAACGCTGCGCTGCATCTCCCGCTTCGTTCGAGTACGCCGCCGACGCATCGTTCACGTAGGCCATCCCCGGCCGCAAGACCTCCAGCCCCTCCCGCGTAACCGCAATCACCGTGGACTCCAGGCCCACCTCGCACGGGCCGCCATCCAGCAGGAATGGCATGTCCACTCCGAACGCCTCCCGTACATGCTCAGCCGTTGTCGGCGAAAGCTGCGTGAAGCGATTCGCGCTCGGGGCCGCAATCGGCACGCCCGCTGCCCGAAGCAACTCCAGCGCCACTGGATGCCGCGGCATGCGCATCCCAACGGTCGGCAGCCCGGCAGTCACCTCGTCCGGAATCGTGTTTTTCTTCGGCACAACCAGCGTCAACGGGCCGGGCCAATACTGCCGCGCCAGCCGCTCCGCTTCCGGCAGCCATTCGGCCGCCAATTCTCTCGCCTCCTCGATGCTGGCCACGTGAACAATCAGCGGACTCGTCGCCGGGCGCCCCTTCAGCGCATAGATTTTGCGAACAGCGTTCGCGTCCAGCGCATTAGCACCGAGTCCGTAAACCGTTTCGGTGGGAAACACCACCAGTCCGCCTTCGCGAACGATGCGCGCTGCTTGTTCGATTTCGGTTTTGTCCGTCATGCGCTTCTCTAAATTGTCGCAGATTCCGTCCCAAAGTATGGGCCGAGGCCTCTCGCCGGCCCTTTGCCCCAACCTTTACCGAGTGGACAAACTCCTTCCGTCCTAACCTCCCGAATCCAGTCCGCAAGGCGCAAGCTAATAGATGGCACAGCAAGGGGAATCAACTCAGGGTGAGGCCGAATTGCCGAACGCGGCTGGGGGATGGAATGGTGATACGACGCGCAGGGTGGTTAATAGCAGGTCTACTTTGTTGTCCGGCATTCCTCTCGGCACAACAGCTCAGCTCCAAGCAAAGAAAAGAAAGAATCGCGGCGGAAGTGGATGTGGAAGCGGAAGAGGTTGTGATCCTCGAGAAAGAGACCGCTCACGCCATGGCCCTGAACAATGCCAGTTTCTTCCAGCGCGTCTACAGCGACGACTTCATCGGCACCGCTCCCACCGGAGAAATCATGGACCGGGCCCGGCTGGTCAGTTCGATCCAGAACTCCACGATGAAGTACACCAATTTTATCGCCACGGACATTCATGTCCGGATCTTCGGTCCCACCGCCGTCGTCACCTGTACCTGGAGCACGCGAGGCGTGCAGGATGGCCGGAATTTTGCCAGGCAATACCGCGTGATTCACGTCTATTTAAACAACGTGACAGGTGGATGGAAGGTGGTTGCCGGCCAGCAAACGATTCTGCCGGGCTAGGCGGGTTCGCTGCCGGAATCCGAGGAAATCTTCACCGATACATCGTCATAGAAAATTTCATGCCGTTGCACGCGCTTCGGCGGGATCGCTGGCGGTCGCCGGCTGGCTTCCGTCCATCGGTTTCAGGAATCGGAAAATTGTCGCGTTGGACAGAATCGTAATCAGCGAAGCCGCCAGCGTCGCGTGATACAAGGCTGGCGAGATCAAGCCGGCTTTCATCGAAACCTGTGCCAGAATGAACGAGAACTCACCAATCTGCGTCAACCCCAGGCCCACGCGGAACGCCGTGCCGAACCGATAGCGGAATAACCAGACCACGCCGGTCCACACCACGAATTTTCCAACCAACACCAGCGCCACCATCAGCAGGATCAGCGGCCAGCTCACTTTCCACGTGCTCGGATCCATCAGCATTCCCACCGATACGAAGAAAAACGCCACGAACACGTCGCGCAAGGATTGTGTCTGGTGCGCCAGCTTGTGCGTGAACGCGGAATTCCCCAGGAACAGCCCGGCCAGGAAAGCGCCCAGCGCTAGCGATAGTCCCACCGCCTCCGTCAGTGCGGCGATGCCCAGGCAAATCGCCAGTGCCAGCAGCAATGAGATTTCGTCGTTGCACGTTTTTTCCACCCGCGCCAGCAAAGGTGGAAAAAGTTTCCACGCCACCACCGCGATCGGCACCAGCAGCAGCATCGCTTTGCTGACCTTCCACGCCGCCGCTCCCAGCGTCGCACCGCCGCTCGGCGAAAAGCTGGGCAACACCACCGTCAGCACCACCACAGCCAGGTCCTCCACCAGCGACAGCGTCACCATCAGCCGCCCGTGTTCCGCGGCCATCTCCCCGCGGTCCATGAGCAATCGCAACAGAACCATAGTGCTCGCCACGGAAATGATGCAGCCGACCGCCACACTCTGGATCAGCGGCCAGCCGAGCAACTCCCCCACCGCCGCGCCGATCCCGACGCAAAGCAGAATCCCCAGCGGCGCGCCCACCAGCGCCACCCACTTCACCTTCAAGAGTTCCGGCACGGAAAATTCAATCCCCACCGAAAACATCAGCAGGACCACGCCGATTTCCGCCATCACCTCGAAGTTGCTCACGTCGTGTACGTGTAGCCCTGGCGTCAGCGGGCTCATCAACAATCCGGCAAGCACATACCCAAGGAGAATCGGCTGCCGCAGCCTCCAGGCCAGAAACCCGCAAACCAGCGCCGCCGCAAAGACCATCGCAATGTCTCGAAAAACGTAGGGGTGTTCGACCAAGCTGCGTTCTCCTCGCCATCCAAGCGTGGAAGGGAAGTGTAACACCGGCGGCAATCGGGAAGTGCACTACTGAATTCGCGTGGAGAGGAGGAGGTTACTTGTGCGAGCTAAAGAAACTCAAGCAGAGCTGAGCTTCCGATGAGTCAAGGATTCATCTGCAATTTGTAGAGGGCGGTGACGGTTAGCAGATAGAGGTTGGCCCCTCTGGCGGCGGTCGTAAAAAGCCCATTGACCAGTGCGCCAGTTTCATCGACGGCCTCCACTTCTTCAGCTTGGACTGAACCCGAGAGGGTGCGGCGCAATAGCTGAGATTTTCCTTCGCGTCGGGTGTAGCATTTCTGGAACGTGATTGTATCCCCGTTCAGTGCAAACGCACCGTCTATGCAGTCAAAGTCTTTCCATGCTTGCCCCAACTGAAAATTCTGCATGAAAACCAAGGGGAAGTCTGTGTAGTAGGAAAGCCATACTTCATCCTCGTTGACTACATTCATCGCATAGCAATCATCTATGGACGGTAATTGATTCTGATCTGCAAATTCAGAATACTTAAATAGGGGCTGTGCATCACCGTCAAAACAAATGAGCCCGTGCCGACCAAGTCCGCCCCCGAACACTCCCTCGTCAAAGTAACTTACCCAAATGCGTCCATCAGGAGTGGTCTGCACGTCCTTGATAGCGTCGCCCAAGTCAAGTGTCCCCCGCGTGCGCCCTGCGTTGTCACAAACATCTGCGTGACCACCCCGGGCTTCGCCGAGTAACCATCCTTCACCGAATGGCTGAACGTGAAAAGTGAACAGGCGAGTTGAGTTCTCGAAAGTGATTGCTCGCTGAGACGAACCATCCCAGTGAATCAAATGGTGCGCCTTGGGCGGAGTATTGATCCACTTAATCCGCGCTTCCATGGATGTTGTGTTACTCGGGTAGGTCGGTTTTCCCTCTTCAACGAGTAAAAGCGGGCTGCCCTTCCAGTCGACGGACGCGCGCGTAACTCTCCAGTCTTTCGGAAGCTGCGAAAAATCCAGGGTCTTGCTGAACTTTAGTTGTGCGGGCACAGCACAATGCTATCAGAAGGCGGGCGATCACATTCAAGTCGAGTTTTCTTTTTCAAGGTGCGACGATATCTTTCAGGTGTGGCTTTTCCTGCACTGCGGCGAGGCTTGCGGCATCCCAGCCGCCACCCAACGCCTTTACAAGGAGCACCGCTGTAACCAGCCGCTGGCCGTGAATGATAGCGGCTTCCTGTTCGTTGCTCAGCAAATTTTGCTGTGCGCTCACCACGTCCAGATAATTTACTAGGCCGCCCACATACCGCGAGGTCGCGACGTCCACTTGCCGGCGGGCGGAGCTAACCGCGTCCTCCTGCGATTTCTGAGCGGTATAGAGCACTTCCAGGCCGGTAATGTTGTCTTGCACTTCCTGGAACGCGCCCAGAACTGTGCCGCGATAGCTTGCCACCGTGGCGTCGTACCCCGCCTGCGAGAATTGCACCTGCGCCCGCCTCGCCCCGCCGCTGAAAATACTCTGCGCCAGATTCGTGCCAACCGCCCATACGCCGCTCTCGGCATTGAAGAGTTGTGAGATCTTGGCGGCGTTCCACCCGCCCTGGCCATAGAGCTGCAAAGAAGGATAGTAAGCCGCCTTGGCAATTCCGATTTGAGCGTTGGCCACGGCCATCGCCCGCTCTGCCTCGGCGATATCCGGGCGCCGCTCCAGAAGTTCCGACGGCAGCGAAGTATCCAGATTCGGAGGCTCCGCGGTGAGCTCGCGCGCCACCAGATGGAAATCCGGCGCGGGCCGCCCTGTCAAAACTGCAATCGCATCCTCAAACTGCTTGCGTTGCTGTCGAAGCAGTGTGGCTTGCGTGCGCGTGCTATTCAGCAGTGTTTCTTCCTGGGCCACGTCGAGGCCAGATGCTACTCCGCCCCGGTGCCGCGAGTTGACCAGATCCAGCCCTTTTTGCAGCGCGTCGACAGTGCGCTGCAGCACGCCTATCTCGGTATCCAGTTGCCGCAGGCTGAAATAATCCGCCGCCAGCTCCGCGGACAGAATCAGGCGTACATTTTCAAGGTCTGCCGCGTTTGCCTGCAGCGAAGCCTGCGCCGCCTCAATCGTTCGTCGCCGCTGCCCCACCAGGTCCACTTCATAGCTGACAGTGAAGGGAATCGACCAACTGTTCTGCGTAATCGGGCCGGTGAGCGGGAAAGACGATCCCGTCGCCCGATCGCCCGAATACCGTTGGCGGTACGCCGTTGGCGCCACGCCCAGCGTGGGAAAAAGCGTGGCATTCTGCACCGCGGCCGAAGCGCGGGCCTGCTGGTAATGCGCCACGGAAACTTTCAGGGTTTGATTTGCAGCAAGCAGCTCTGTTTCCAGCCCATTCAGTTCGTCGTCATGAAACACCGTCCACCAGCTTGTCTTCGGAACGGCATCTTTCGGCGCTGCCTCTCGGAACGGTTCCTGAACATCCCATTTCGCAGGCACCGGCGCCGCCGGCTTCTTGTAGTTTGGTCCAACCGTGCAACCCGCAATCCAAGCCACCAGTGTCAGTGACCCAACGCCGCAAAGGCTTTTTCTAATGTTTCGTATTTCCAACCGCATCAGGGCTTTTTCCCCGCGGGCATAGGAACAACGCTCGGCGCCTTTGGCGGTTGGTTCGGAGCGCCGCCGGGAGCGGCAACTGCAGGCGTCATCGGATTCGCCACTTCCTTCACATGCACTTCCTGTCCGTCATTCAGCGAATCCGGCGGATTCAGCACGATCCAGTCGCCGGCCTTTAAACCGTTCAAAACTTCCAGAGTAACGCCGTAGTCGCGGCCGATGGTCAGCGTTTGCAGCCGCGCTTTGTGGTTCGAATCCACCACCACCGCGCGCAGCCCCTCCGAACGGAACAGCAGGGAATTCACCGGCACCTGCAAGCGATCGCCCTTCACTGTCACTTCCAGGTGCGCTTGCGCGTAACCACCAGGCAGCAATTGCCCGCTCGGATTCGGCACATCCACTTCCGTGAGCAAAGTGCGCGTGGAAAGATCAATCGCATTTGAAGTGCGCACCACTTTTCCTCGGAATTTCTCTCCGGGGAACTGCGTCAGTTCCAGGTAAGCGCCGATTCCCGCGTGAATCGAAGGCGCGTACGGCTCCGGCACATTCACGTAAACGCGAATCGGGTCCGTCTGCGCCAGATAGAACAACTGCTGCGACGTTCCGCCATTGCCCGCGTTGATCAGCGTTCCGATGTCGATGCTGCGTTGCGTCAGCACGCCGCTAAAGGGCGCATAAATATGCTTGAACGATTCCAGCTCTTCCAGGCGCCGCACATTCGCTTCCGACGATTGCACGATTGCACGTTTGGCCGCCTGATCCCCAATGGCGTTATCCACTTCCTGCTTCGAAACGCCATCCGTCTTCAAAAGTTCCGTATACCGGGCCGCGGTGATATCGGAAAGCTGGGCATTCGCTTTCGATGTGTTCAAATCCGCTCGTGCCTGCCCCAACTGCTGGTCCACTTCCGGTGTATCGATGTCCGCCAGCAATTCGCCTTTGTTCACGCGGGTGCCGATGTCGTGATACCACTTCCTCAGGTACCCGTTCGTGCGCGCATAAATCGGCGATTCCACGTACGCCTGCAGCGTGCCCGGCAGCACCAGATTTTCGTCCCCGGCTTCGACGGAGGGATGGATAACCGCGACTGTGGGAATCGATGCCGCTTCCGTCTCATTCGCCAGCGCCTGATACTGCACCCGCCGCTGGAACAGCAACAACCCGCCCACCACGACCAATACGACCACCACTACAAAAAACACCGTGAAGAGCGGGCTCCTCTTCCGCGCCGGCCCGCCTCTGTCTCCGCTTGCCATGCCTTCAGTTGTCATTCCTTCTCTCCCGACTCAATTTCGTCATGTCCTAAGAAACGGCGGGTTCTGCTCCCATCGTTCTGTGCCTGCGCCGTTCCAGCCATCCGTGGATGATCGAAAACACGCACGGAACAAAAAACAAAGTCGCTACGGTTGCAAACAGCAATCCCCCAATCACTGCACGACCCAGCGGCGCATTTTGTTCGCCGCCTTCGCCAAGCCCAATCGCCATCGGCACCATGCCGATCATCATCGCCAGCGCCGTCATGATCACAGGGCGTATGCGCACATAGCCGGCTTCAAGCGCGGCTTCGCGAGGAACCTTACCCTCAATCATCTGCTCTCTTGCGAAAGAAATCATCAAAATGCTGTTCGCCGTCGCCACCCCCATGCACATGATGGCCCCGGTCAGCGAAGGCACGTTCAGCGTCGTATGTGTGATTAGCAGCATCCAGCAAATGCCCGCCAGCGCTCCCGGCAACGCGGTGATGATGATGAAGGGATCCAGCCACGACTGAAAATTCACCACGATCAGCAAATATGCCAGCACAATCGCGCCGATCAGCCCCACGCCCAATCCCAGGAACGAGGAATCCATCGTCTCCACCTGACCTCGGATCACGATGTGGCTTCCGCGCGGCAAATCCTTTTCCGCTTCGTGCACCAGTTTGCGCACCTCCTGCGCCACGCTTCCCAAATCTCTCCGGTAAACTGATGCATACACATTGATCATCGGCTGCACGTTGTAGTGCGATATGGACGCAGGCCGCGCCACCGTTTTCGTATGCACCAGATTGCCCAGGATTTGCGGCGTCACCCCCGCTCCCACCCCGGTGATCGGCGTATTCTGCAGCGCTTGGAACGTGTCCACGCGATACTGCGGTGTCTGTACGGCAACGTTGTAACTGACGCCGTTTCGCGGATCCAGCCAGAAGTTAGGCGCGGTCTGGAAGCTTGAAGAAAGCGACACAAGCAGGTTTTGCGCCACGTCGCGCGCCTGCATCCCCACGTATTGCGACCTGGTCCTGTCCAGATCCAGGAACAGTGTCGGCGCGTCGAACGCCTGCTGCACGTGCACGTCCACCGCGCCAGGTATGTGCGTCATCTTGTTTGCGAGCTTTTGCGCGATTTCGTAATTCGCGGGCTGATTCGCACCGACGATTTGGATGTCCACCGGAGCCGGCGTGCCGAAATTCAAAATTTGCGTCACAATGTCCGCGGGCTGGAAGAAAAACTGCACGCCGGGGAACTCCGTCGCCAGGCGCCGCCGCAACTCATTTATATAGTCGCCCGTCGACTTGCCGCGCTCCTGCTTCAATTGCACTAGAATTTCCGCGTCGGAAGTGCCAATAGTGCCGGAGTTGCTGTAGGTCAGGTTGATGCCCGAATACGGCAAGCCCACGTTGTCAATCACTGTCTGCAAATCCCGGCTCGGGATCACCTGGTGGATCGACTGGTTGACCTGGTCGGCAATCTTCGTGGTTTCTTCAACACGCAGGCCCGTCCGCGCCCGCATGTGCAAACGGATCTGGCCGGCGTCCACGCTGGGGAAAAAGTCGCGCCCCAGGAAAAACACCAGCCCGCCGGACAACAGGCAGAACGCCAGGAACAGCACGGAGAAAGACCATGCGTGGTCGAGCGCCGAGGCCAGCGCCCGGCGATATCCTCCGCGCAGTCGCTCAAAAGAGTGCTCGAATGCCTGCTGGTAGCGCCGGAAAAAGCCCATCTTCTCGCCCACATGCAGATCGGCTTGATATTCATCATCCGAGCTCAACAGGTACATCGCCATCGTCGGTACGATGGTCCGCGACCACATGTACGAAGCTAGCATCGCAAACATCACGGCTTCGGCCAGCGGCACGAACAGATATTTCGCCACGCCCGAAAGGAAAAACATCGGCAGAAACACGATGCAGATGCACAGTGTTGAAACAAACGCCGGTACCGCGATCTGCTGCGCGCCGTCGAGGATTGCCTGCACCGTTTCCTTGCCCATCGCCAGGTTGCGGTTGATGTTTTCGATTTCCACCGTTGCATCGTCCACCAGGATGCCCACGGCCAGCGCCAGGCCGCCCAGCGTCATGATGTTGATCGTTTCGCCCAGCGCGCTCAGGCACAGCAGGCTGACCAGGATCGAAAGAGGGATCGAAACCGCGATGATCAGCGTGCTCTTCCAATTTCCCAGGAACAACAGAATCATGACGGCCGTCAGGCACGCCGCGATCAGCGCTTCCCGCAAGACGCCCTGAATCGCCGCGCGCACGTAAATTGACTGGTCGAAGAAATTGCTCACTTGCAGGCTGCTCGGCAGCGAAGGCGCATAATCCCTCAGTACCTGCTTCACGCGGTCCACGATGGAAAGCGTGGAATTGTTTCCGGTCTTGTAGATGCTCATCAGCACGCCGCGCTGGCCATTGGTCAGCACCACGTTCGTCTGCGGAGTAAACCCGTCGCGCACGTGTGCCACGTCCCGCAAGTAGACGGTCGAGCCGTTCACTGTCTTGACCGGCAGGTCGTTCAATTCCGCGATCGTTTTCGGGCTGCCGTTCATTTCCACGTTGTACTCGAGCGTCCCCATCTTCGCCGTGCCGGTAGGCAAAATCAGGTTCTGCGCGTTCACCGCGTTGACGATGTCCACGGGCGAAAGCCCTTTGGCCTGCATTGCGCTGGGATCAATATCCACGGAAACCACGCGCGATTTGCCGCCATATGGAAATGGCATCGAAGCGCCTGGCACCGTCGAAATCTGGGTGCGAATGAAATTGTTGCCATAGTCGAACATCTGCTGTTCGCTCAGGCTGTCGCTGTTCAGCCCCACCTGCAGTACGGGCACCGTGGACGCGGAATAGATAATGACCAGCGGCGGTGTGGTGCCGGGTGGCAACGATCTCAAGAATGTCTGCGAAATGGCCGTCGTTTGGGCCAGGGCTGTTTGGATATTGGCCCCAGGGTGAAAATAAATCTTAATGATGGCAATCCCGTTCAGCGATTGCGAATCCACGTGTTCGATGTCGTTGACCAGCACCATCAGGCCGCGTTCGACGTTCGAAGTGATCCGCTGCTCCATCTCCTGCGGCTGCAACCCGGTGTACGTCCATACGAGCGCAACCACCGGAATATTGATTTCCGGGAAAATATCCGTGGGCGTGCGTGGAATGACGAACCCGCCAAGCAGAACAAGCACAATCGCCATCACGATAAAGGTGTATGGCCGGGATAGCGCTAAACGGACAATCCACATAAGTTAGTGTTGGTACCCTGACCTGTCGTGCGCAGACACCCCAAACATGCGCCCCTGCGCCCAAGATTCTTCGAGCCTTGTACGACTATTAGACTATTAAATCCCCCTTTTTGGGTACGCCATCCACCGCACTCCCCTGAAACGGAGCCCGGCCTTCGATGAGGCGCGATTTCCGAGACGCTCGGCGATGGATTTCCTGGAAATTACCTGCTGTGATGCAAGTGAAGCTGCCAATTTGGCCCACCGGGCTTCCAGATTCCCACTGGTACTCCTTCTCGCACACCAACTCCCGCCCGCAGGTAGCTTCTGCAAATGGCGTTCGAATCTTTTCAACGCCGAACGTCAGGCCCGTGGTCAGGCTTGAGACGTCGCGCCCACAAATTCACACTCGGCCCGGAGAGTTTGGGGTACAGTAGGGGAGCTTGTTTTCAGGTTTCCGTCGGATTCGCTCAATTCTCAAACCGAAGAGGATACTAATGAAAATTCTTGCCTGCGCCGCAACGCTGTTGGCATTTTCGGGGGCCGCGATGGCCCAGCAATCTTCCGCAAAGCCCGTGGTTGTGAACATCACGAACGCCGAAGGCCAGGCGGTCGGCACGGCAACGCTTTCTCCTGCCGCGTCGGGAGTCAAGATTGCCCTGGACATCAAAAAGCTTCCCCCGGGCGAGCATTCCATCCACATTCACCAGATGGCCAAGTGCGACCCTCCGGATTTCAAAACCGCAGGTCCGCATTTCAACGCCTCGGGCCACACCCACGACGGAGCGCCGGCGGGAGACATTCCGGATTTCGCTCTGATTGTCGGAAAAGATGGAACGGCTCACGTCTCCACGGTCGCCCCGAATGTGACCATGGGTGATGACGACCATTCCGTCTTCAGCAACGGCGGCACGGCCATCGTAATTCACGCGGTTGCCGGCGGCACTGGCAGCGGCGCACCGCCGCGCATCGCCTGCGGCATCATCGCCAAGCCTTAGTGTTCTAGCAGTTTCACGAAAAAATCAGGGAACCCCGCGCCGAGCTATTTGTGCGTCATTGTGAAAACCCCGTCCCACCCGATCGGTGGCTCGTCGAAGAGGTATTCCTGGCAGCGTTTCCAATACATGCGTGACGGCCCGTCGTCGGGCGTGCGGTCAAGGATTTCCTGGAACGTGTGCTGCGCCTGTTCCCAGTCCCGTTTGCGATAAAGCTGAAGCGCGGCCGCGAAATCTTGCAATCTCTGTTTCAGTTCGCTGTAACCGGAGTCCTGTTCCAGCTGGGAAAGTTTCCCCACCAGTTCGTAGATCGTCACCGGCTGCAATTTCCCTTTGACGCGAATGATGTCCAGTTCACGAAAAAGAAACCCCGCATCCTTCACTGCCATATGCGTCGTTTCGTTCACCAGGATGTGCGTACCGTATTCTTTGTTCAATCCTTCCAGTCGCGAAGACAAATTCACAGTATCGCCAAGCGCCGTGTATCCGACCTGGCGCGCCGAGCCCATTTCCCCAACGCTCGCGGGCCCGGAGTTCAATCCGACGCCGATATCGAGTTTCGGCTTGCCCTCGGCCTCCCACTTCTTCTGCAATTCGCGCACCCTCTGAATCATGGCCAGTGAAGCAGTACAGGCATTCCGCGCGTGATCTGGCTCTTCGATCGGCGCGCCCCAGAACGCCATCACCGCGTCGCCGATGTATTTGTCCAGTGTTCCCTGCGTGTCGAACACGATCTTCGTCATCTCCGAAAGGTACGTGTTCAGGAAAATCGCCAGCTCTTGCGCGTCCAGCTTCTCGGAAATCGTCGTGAATCCACGGATATCGCTAAACATCACCGTAATTTCCGTTTTACGCGGCTCCACCAACTTCGGATTTAACAGCAGTCGTCGGACCACTTCCGGGTTCAAGTAACGCCCAAACTCCGAGCGTAATTTCCGTTTCTCCTTTTCCTCCACCAACGCGCGGTATAACGACACCAGCATGACGTTTGCCGTCAGCGTTCCCGCCGGCAAAGTAAAGTTCAGCCAATAACCTCGCACGAACGAAACGTAAATCAAGAAGCTGAACGGAATCAGCAACGCCAGGCCAAACCACATCCAACGTGGCGAAACCAATGCCAGGGCAGTTCCCAGGGGAATTCCAAAAAGCAGAATCAGGAGCAAATCCAGAATTTCCTGGTGCGCTCCACGGATCAGGAATCCGTTATTCAGCATGTTGTCGATCACGTTGGCGTGAACTTCGAGTCCGGGATAATCAATGCCGCCATAGGGAGGAGTGCGCAAGTCGCCAATCCCTGTTGCCGAAGCGCCCACCAGCACGATTTTGTCGCGGAACGTGCCCGGCTTGCATTTATGGTTCACCACGTCCGCTAGCGACTTATAAGGATAGGTTTCGCGCGGCCCGCGATAGTTGATCAGCACGCGGCCCAGCCAGTCCGGCCTCACCGTCAGTTTGTCTCCGAATTGCAGTGACGCCACACCCGTGGACCCGTAGTTCACAGTGACCTGCTCGGACTTCAAACCGAGGTATAGCCGCAATGTCTGGACTTCCAGCGAGCCGTACAAATCAATGTCGTCCGGATTGTTGGAGCGGCCAAATGGCAGCACCAGCAATCCGCGCCGCAGCACTCCATCGGCGTCGGACGAGATGTTGAAGAACCCGATCGACGTTTTTTCGTCGTTCTCCGGCGGTGCTAGTTGCGGAATGTTCGCAATCGTGGCTGTGAACAGCGTACCTTCATACTGATAATTATTCAGCAGGGCGGCAAAGTCGGCTTTACCCGTAGCGGGATTCAGCGCGTTGCGGTTCAGCGAATACCACTGCACCATTTCGCCGTATTTGTTCAGAGTCGCGTCGTCGATTCCCTGAATTTCATTTGCCTGCAGGTAGAAATTCCCCAGCACCACCGGCCCGAAACGCCGCAACCCCGCGGCGAATTGCGAATCCGCGTCGAACTCCTTCGCCAGTTCCAGCACCTGTGCTTCGAGTTTCGGATCGAGCCGTTTACCATTCTTTTTGTCGCGCTCGATCTGTCCCCAAAGTGCGCGAATGGGCGCAACGGTCTGGTCCGGCTTATCGAACGTCACGTCAAAGGAAACGACACGCGCGCCGTCTTCCCGCAGCACATCCAGCATCTCTCCAAAATATTTCCGAGAAAACGGCCACTTGCCCAGAACTTCCTGCGACCGCTGATCGATCGCCACCACCACGATCCGCGGATCCGGTGGCGTATATTTCACGGGTCGGTACCGAAATCGCGTGTCCAGCGTGCTGTACTCAAACCGCTTCAGGAAATCGAATAGCGGTGTGTTGCGGTCGCCCATGAACGTGAAGATGTACACGCCCAGCGAAACAACGGTGATCGCCACGCTGATCAGGAATACCGCGCGGTGGTGCCACCAGGTAGCGAGGAGTTCCCGGAAGCGATACACGCTTCCGTGCTGGCGGCCTCCTTCGGGCGCGGTTGGCATTGGGGTTTAGAACTATTCGCGGAAGATAAAATTCATGCGGACGCCGCAGACTTCGATCAGATCGCCATCGTTCAGCCGCACCGTTCCCGTGATCGGCGTACCGTTCACTGTGGGAACCTTGTCGCCGGTACCGAGATAATAGCCGTCGTCGCGCTGGTTGATTTGCGCGGCCATCTTCGGCTTGAACCAGCCCTTCAAACGCACCGTCGCCATCGGAGATTTTCCGATGACGGTAAGCTTATTCGTGAGCGTGAATTCCTTTATGTCGATCTTGCCGCTCAGAACAACCAGCGTCGCGACTCTCATGCGCCCGGCGGAAAATTGCGCTCGCTCGCCCATCGCCGCCGCTTGCTGAATCATTTCGCGGCGAACCTTCGTATCCAGCACCATCGTTTCGTTGATTTTCGGCGCCGCTGTCTTGCGGCCGGTATCCCAGGGAATCGCCGCGTCGGCCGTCGCGTCAACCTTAATGTGGTGTTTGCCGACCCAGATCGAATCGCCGTCGTGCAGCGTCGCGCGCTCCACCCGCAAATCGTTCACAAACGTGCCGTTCAAGCTGTCCAGGTCTTCCACCACTAGGCGGCCCGCCTCGAAATAGACGCGCGCGTGATAATTGGACACGGCGAGATTGTCGACGGGAAGGTCGTTGTCCGGCGAACGGCCAATCGTCACCGGCCGGCTGCCGATCGGCACTTCTTTCACAAGCTTGTTCTCAAACATCAGGCTGAGTTTTGCCATTCAATCGCCTCCGAGGAGGTGCTAGTCTTTCTTGGCCGAGCCGCGGCGCATCCAGGAGAACCAACCCTTGTTGGCGTCGTCCTCGAAGCGCACGACAATTACCGTTACGTTGTCAACTCCACCGTTTTCGTTCGCCAGCGCAATCAATCGTTCCGCCGCCGCCGAAGGAACCGTCTCCGCCTGCAACGCGCCCGCGATTTCTGGCTCTGTCACCATGCGCGTCAAGCCGTCCGAACAAAGCAGCAGCACGTCGCGCGGAACAATCTCCACCTCATCCGTGTCAATTTCCACCTCCGGATGAGCACCAAGCGCGCGAAGCAAAACGCTCTGCATCTCGCTCTCTTCGGCCTGTTGCGGCGTAATCAGACCGCGCCGCACTTGCTCCGCCACCAGCGAATGGTCGCTCGTCAACTGTTGCAGATTTCCGCTGCGCAGCAGATAAGCCCGGCTGTCGCCTACGTGCGCGATGCTCAGCATCGTGTCCTTCAGCCACATGGCCGTAATCGTTGCGCCCATGCCACGCTGCTCCGGATTCTTCTGCGCTGCCTGGAAAATCTGAAAATTCGCCTGCGCCACCGCGCCCTTCAAACGCCGCGTTTGGGAACTGATATTCGCCGGGGCTTCGTCCAACACCGTCGCGCCGGAATCTTCCTTTTCTGATTCGCAAACCTTGTTGATGACATCCACGGCCATGGCGCTCGCCACTTCGCCGTGCGCCTCTCCCCCCATCCCGTCCGACAAGATGAAAAGATTCAAAGCCTCCACGATGCGGAAGGAGTCCTCATTGTTGGTACGCACACGCCCAACGTCTGACAAGCCGCTGCTGACGATCTGCACAGCCTCTCCTTCAAGCCTTGCCGTGAACACAGCTGGTACCCCCGGCGTAGACACCCCGGTCTCTATGTACCATCCACGCTAGCAGACACCTTGCCGCTCCGAAAGGCTTTGCTTCCAACTGATTACCTTTCGATACCTAACACTTACCCTACAGCCAATTCGGAAGAATACCCGAACTCCATGGGGGAATAGCAAGCGCAGAAACGCTCTCCCGGCCTTCTGCCCCGGCCGAAACTCCACTACAATCTCGGGGTGTCCATCCCCTCGAAGCCCCTGAAAACGCTCTGGCTGCTTGCTGCTTTGCTCTCATTTGTGGCTCTGGGGCTTGCCGCTCAGGAGCCGCCTTCGGCCTCCGGCGCCCGCATTCTGATCTTGCCCCGCAAAATCGTCAGCGGCGAGCACGCTACGCTGGCAGTCCTCGATGTCAGCGGACGCCTTACACCGGGAGTGACGGTGGAGTTTTCCAATGGGGACACCTTGAAGACCGACCCTACCGGGCGAGCCATGTTCGTGGCGCCGCTGAACGTGGAAAAGATTTATGCCGCGATTCAGGGGCGCACTGGCCGCGTTGCGAGCACGGTTGTCACTTCGGTGGAAGCCCCGTCCGCAACCCAGGAAGTGGCGTTGGCCCCGCGCGTCGCTTCGCTCAGCGATCGCTTTGAATTCATGGGACACGGCTTTTGTGGCGATGCTGATGCGAACCGCGTGCTGATTCATGGATTGCCCGGCCTTGTGCTTGCTTCTTCGCCGGCGTATCTTGCCGTTCTTCCTCCACCCGATTTGCAGCCCGGCCCGGCGCAGGTGCAGGTTACTTGCGGGCAGAAGAGTTCACCGGCATTCACCGTGGTATTTGTTTCTATGGAGCTTGAAGCCTCTGGCTCCACGCTCGCTCCCGGAGAGCATCGCAAACTGACCGTGCGGGTAAAGGGAAGCACGGCGAAGGTGAACCTGGAAGCGCGAAATCTGGCGCCCGAAGTGGCAGAGTTACAGGGCGGAACGCCAGTGCGCGCGGTCTCGACGGGAGGCACGGAAAATGTCGCGAGCTTCGAGCTGGTGGGAAAGCAGCGCGGAAACTTTGTGATCTCGATCCGGCTGGTGGCGCCGCTCGGCACTCCGCGATACTGATTCGACTGGCGAACCATGCCTTGTCTTGTGAGGGAATCCGAAGATGCCAGAGCTTCCGGACATTGTGGTGTACATCGAAGCGCTGGAGCAGCGCGTTGTTGGACACGTCCTTGAGCGCGTGCGGATCGCGGGACCGTTTCTGCTGCGGACGGCGGTGCCTCCGATTGATTCCGTGCAAGGACACAAGGTCTTGGAGTTGCGGCGCATCGGGAAACGAATTGCGCTGGGATTCGACAATGGAATGTGGCTGGTGTTTCACCTGATGATTGCGGGGCGATTGCACTGGAAGACGAAGGCCGTTGTGCCGGATGGAAGACGGACGCTGGCGACGTTTGCGTTTGATTCAGGAACTTTGACGTTGACGGAAGCGGGGACGCAGAAGCGGGCATCGCTGCATCTGTTTGCGGATACGGTGGCGATGGAGGCGATCGATCCGGGCGGCCTTGAAGTTCTCTCCGCTTCGCGTGAGGAATTCGCTGAGGTTCTTGCTTCGGAAAATCACACGTTGAAGCGGGCGCTTACCGATCCGCATTTGTTCAGCGGAATCGGGAATGCTTATTCGGACGAGATCCTTTTTCATGCGCAGCTTTCGCCGGTGCTGCTGACACAGCGGATGCAGGCAGAAGCGATTGATCGATTGTTTCAGGCGACCCGGGAGACGTTGAATTCGTGGACGAATACGCTGCGCGAGGAAGCGCGGGGAAAATTTCCGGAAAAGGTGACGGCGTTCCGGGAAGAGATGTTTGTTCACGGACGGTATGGGCTGCCGTGCCGGCGGTGCGGAACGAAGATTCAGAGGATCCGGTATGCGTCGAATGAAACGAATTATTGTCCGCAGTGCCAGACGGGTGGAAAGCTGCTTGCAGACAGGGCGTTGAGCCGATTGCTGCGGGAGGATTGGCCGAAGTCGCTGGATGAGATGGACGAGCGGATTCAATCGAAGACGAGCACGGAGTAAAACCAGGAGTAAGGCGGGACTCACCGCAGAGACGCAGAGAGCGCTGAGTTCGGAGCGCAGAGAATGAGGAGTGGCTTCATGCGGATTTCTTCGCCGCGGTGGGGGGCGGAAGGGTCAAGGCTCCCTGTTCGTCCTCCAGTTCCAGTTGACGCACGTCGCCGCTGTTCAGCAGGTTCTCCAATGTGTTGGTCGCTTTTTCAAAGCGCTTGTCCGCTTCCGTGTAGCACTGTTGCGCGTTTTTCAGGTGTGTGCCGATTTTGTCGAAAGGTTCGCTGAAGTTCTGCATGTGTTTTCGCAGGCCGTCGAGATTCGCGCTCAATCGCTTGGCGTTTTCTTCAATCTGCATCCCGCGCAATCCCATAGCAATTACCGCCAGGTGCGCGTACAGAGTATTGGGGGAAACCGGAACGATTTTTTTGCTCCGGCAATAGGCGTCTGCCGCGATTTTGCGCGTATCCGTGCTGCGCAAGAGTTCGTAGTAAACCGCTTCGCTCGGAACGAACATCAGCGCCAGTTCCAGCGTGCCCTCGTCCGGCACGATGTACTTCTCCGCGATCGAGTCGGCATGGGCTTTTACTGCGTTTACGAAATCTTTCCGCGCCTCTTTGCGTCCCTCTTCGTCTTCCACGTCCAGACGCTGAAACGCATCGAGAGGAAACTTTGAATCGATGGCCATGATCTTCTGATCCCGAAGATGAACTACCGCGTCGGCCGTTTTTCCGCTGCGAAAGGCATACTGCAACGTGTACTGCGAACGAGGCACACTGTCTTCCAGCAGCCGTTCCAGTGTGGTTTCGCCGAAAGTCCCGCGGTTCTTCGCCCCACCCAAAATGCCTTCCAGCTTGCTGGCCGTTTCGTGCATCTGCTTGCCCGCTTGCTGCACTTCGCCGAGCTGGTTCTGGATCTGATTGATCTGTTCGCGGGTGTTTTTCAATTCCAGGGACATGGCGGCCTGGGATTCGGCGGTGAGCTTGGAAGTGATTTGCGCGGAATCTTTGACGCCATCTTTGAGGGCGGTGGTGACGGCTTCGAGGCGGGTAGCGACGGTGCCGGCGATGGTTTCCATTTTGGTGGTGCTCTGCGCCTGGGTGGTGGAGAGGCTTAGCAGGTCGCGGCGCATCTCGTTCATCTGCGATTCGATGGTCTGGTTCTTTTTCTGGTCGCCGATGACGCGGACGAGTACCCAGGCTACGAGGCCGACGAGGATCAGGCCGAAGACTACGACGGTGGCAGTGAGGATCATTGGTTTTCTCCCGCGGTTACGGGAAACGGGTCTCCCCACTTTAGCGGGAAGGGGGAGGAGGGGCAAGGCGGGGGGAACGGAAGTGGCGAGTGGCGAGTGACGAGTGGCGAGCACGGAGCGGAGGATTGGCCAAAGATGAGAAGTGAAGCCCGGAACGGATGCGGGTGGTTTACGGCCGACAGCGAAGGCGATTGGTATGACCGTTTGACCTCGCTCAGAACAGGCCAATACCCCCTACCCCCCTGTTTTTGCGTAAGAGACGCAGGGAAAGGAGTTACGGAGCGCGGCCAGCGACCTGTGAACCCGAGGAAGGTGGGTGGCGCCGCCATTCGGGAGAAAGCCATGACCATGGGGTGTACACCCGTTTTTTTGTGGAAGAGTGCGCAGCCTGTGCGAAGGACGCGGGATAGCTGTGATCCAAGAAATGAAAGAGTGCGCAAGTGATTGAAAACCCTTTTCCGCTGAAGCTGCGGCTGGTAAGGGAGTAACGAGGGGGAGAGCGTGGATTGGGAGAAGGGAGAGAAAATGTCGGCGCGCCGACATTTTTGAGGGGGTACACCCCCTGTTTTTGCGTAAGTAGGGGAAACAAAAGAGTTGCGGGAAGAAAACTTGCATGCAGGGGAAACAAACGACTTGGAAGGGAAGCAACTTGAGACGTGCGAGCGCGGAGGGCAGAAAGAGAAAAGTCCCCGCGCGATCATGAGTGATCTTCTCAGATTATAGATATGTTATCAATAGTACTTTGTAGTACTGGGACGATTTTGTATGGAAAGGGTTACGGCAAGCGTTCGAACGGCGGGGAGGAAGATAGAACGCGGGCAGCGCGCCTAGTTGGCGGCGAAGTGGTGGAGGTGGTGCATCACGGCGCAACTCAGGTGGCCGAGGACGAACCAGAAAACGGCTTGGAGGACTTTTTTGGTTGTTAGCGACATGCGGAAAGAGTATCCCAGTTAGATAAGGGGTCAAGAATAATTGGTGTGAACGTGGCAGGTGGTGCGGCCATCCTGCGATACGAATAGAAGATAATTCAAAACCCGCACCCTTGAACATCGCAAGAGTGCCGCACCCAAAAGCGTCAACCCGTGATTGGGTCGGCCAGCCGCCATCGCGAAGTAGCAGTTATTTAGGGGTGACATTTAATTTCAACGCGAAGGAGAGGAGGGCCATCGGGAAGACCGGCGGCACTTCTGGACGTCTCGACAACCTCAATGGCATGCATCGGTTCCGGATTCATCCACTGAACGCTCCAGGTGCCGGGATGAACTGGCACCTCCTTGCTCGGAGTGTCACGAACAGTGCCATCCGGGCGGTGATATCGAATATGCGGCATTCCTCCGCCCCTATCCCAATCCAGAAAAAAGCTGGGCCAACGGTGGTGATGCATCGGCTCAGTCCTACCCGCGGGTGGAACAGTGACTTCGAGCACACGCACGAATGCGTTTTCGAAGACAACTTTGTGGCTATTGGGCGCGGCCTCCACCGCGTCGTAACCATCAGGGAACTCGGATTTGTCCTGTCCGTAAAGGTAAAAATGACCAGCAAACAGGGCAAGAGAACTCACGACGAAAACGGCGAGAAATACAAACTTTCGGACTTTGCGTAAGATTTTTAGTCGGCTCATAGCGCGGAGTATACCGATCTCCGCCTAAAACATGTCAACTCTTGATTGTGTCGGCCACCCGCTTTTGTGAGTAATCTTGGAGATATCGTCTTCCGAATGATTACGAAGGTAAGACGCTAGGACTGAGATTCCGGGTCATTCGTCCAGCGGCTCCCAGAACGGGAGTTGCCTCCCGCCTATTTCTTAGCCGGGCGCGGCATCGGCGTCACCCCGACCTGCTCCTCCGCCCTATAGGGCGCTCCATAATACGGGAAATCCTTGCGAATGCGACCGCGGTCGGGAGCAAGCCCATCGACAATTGGCGTGTTGGCCGCCAGCGTCAACATTACATCCAGCACATCGTCGCCGAGCGCGCGTCCATTGAAGCTGACCACCGCAAACGCGGCGGATGTTCCAAGCTCGTAAGGCAAGGTGTCGGGACAAAGTCGTGCAGCGATTAACTTCCCGTATTCAGCCGGGTCCGCCGCCGAACCGGCATAGGTCGACATCTTCTCCGCAAAATCCGCGATCGGCTTCGCAAAGCGTTTTAGGTCTTCAGAGGGAACCGACGCATTGAATTGTTCTTTCACCTCTTGATCGCTCGGGTCGTTCAGGAAGAGATGCGTAACCATAGGCAGGCCCCAACGCGAAACTTGTACCTCCGGCGCATGGCCAAAGAGGGAGATCGTCGCCCATGCGTTGATTTTCCCCTTCCCAATCAGTTCGCTCGGTACTTCCAGCACAATTGCCGTAACATTCCGCCTCGCAAAGGGATTCTGCTGATGCAGAAAGGCGTTCCCATCGTAGCGCTGGTCGTTATAGAAAGTAGTCATAAACGCGCGGAATCCAGCATTTGCCGCAAATAGGTCTGGAGCAATCCCAACATACGCACGAAAATCCGAATCAGTCGCGACCGAACCGGTTTCACCCTCAACCAGACTCTCTCCGGCGTCACCACGAAGAGCATCGTCACCCGTCGCTTTCCGCACTACAAACGACTGAATGTGAATATGCTCACTGCTGTCTTCGTGGCGTGGTTCACCAAACCTGAACTTGAACGTAACCTCTTCCCTCGCATCTCCGTTCAGGTCGAACCGGAATGCATAGAGCCCTTCTGGATGAAGCGTATCCGGAGCCGATAATCCCACATCCGGATTCACGGTCATCGCCATCACCGTCTTGCCCGAGGGGCCATCAAATAAATAAAAGTCGCAGAGGTTGAGGCTTGGATCTTCCCGCGCCAGTTTGGTGTCGAAGTGATGTGACATGTATTCCCCCTGATAGATTCTTCTGTTCCATGCCTCACTGTGGTGGAATTCTATGCTGTCAGTGGCGGAGAATGGGCGCTCCAAACTGGGCACCCGTAAGTCCGCCATCCACCATCAACTCGACCGCGTTGATGTATGAGGAATCCTCCGAGGCAAGGAACAGCACGGCTTTTGCAATTTCTTCCGGCTCACCCCAACGGCCCAGCGGAACTACAGATGAGAAGAACTTCTCTTCTTTGTCGGACGCGTCTGTGGACATAGCGGCGCGGGCTCCGCGCTTCCAAATAGGTGTCTTAATCGAGCCCGGCGCGACGACATTCACACGGATGTTGCGCGGGGCCAGGTCCCCGGCAATCGCTCGCGCCATCGACACGAGTCCACCCTTTGCGGCTGCGTATGCGGCCACACCCGGTTGGCCTAGATAGTTGTGCACCGACCCATTAAAGATGATGCTGCCGTTATCGTTCAGCAGAGGCGCCGCGGAATTGACGGTAAAGAATGCGCCGTTAAGGTCGGCGTGGATCACCTTCTCGAAGATGGCCTCGTCGGTCGAGCCGGTGGGCGTCCGGCCGGAGATGCCGGCGTTGGCAAACACAATGTCGAGTTTCCCGAAATCTTTGGCCAGCGTTGCGAAGAGCTGCTTGCGGTCTTCCGCAACAGTGATGTCCGCGCGATAGCCACGCGCGTTTGGTCCTAGTTCTGCCACCGCTTCATCGAGCGTCTTCTGGTCGCGACCGGTAATGGCGACCTGCGCGCCTTCAGCAATGAAAAGCCGGGCTGTGGCCAGACCGATGCCACTGTTACCGCCTGTGATAAGAGCCTTTTTCCCTGTGAGCTTCATAATGCCTCCTTCTTGAAAAACCCTGCCCAAGCGATCTGAAGCCCGCCCCTTGGGGGCAGTCTTCGGCTCCTCCATCTCTGAACCTGGCGATGATTGTTTTTGCGTCGGCTGGGACGACGAACTCCGTCAGCGGGTGCCGAGGAGCCTAACACAAAACGAAGGTCCGGAGCATTAAGTCCCGGCAAGTTTGAATGTATAGGTTGAGGGAGGAGCGCTTGGTGTAGAAAAGCTGAACTCCGCTGCAAGCTGTTTCGGTTTATGCTCCTTTACTTTTCGGAATGAAGCCTGGAACGCCGGTGTTTACCACTGGATTCAGGCGCTGTCTGGTTTGAATTCGATCGATTTCGTCAAACGCGTCTTGTGGAAGGCGCGAGATGTCGAAATTCTCGTGCGCGCGGGCCGCGCTCCTGGGTGTGGTGAGCACAGCCGTGCCGCGCTGCACCGCCCAAGCCAGCAGCACCTGTGCCGCCGTCCTTCCTACTCGCGTAGCGATTGCCGAGATGACTGGATCTTCGAGCAGACCCGGCTTCATCCCGTGACCCAATGGTGCAAAAGCTAAAAGCACGATGCCCTTCTCCTTGCAGAATGCCAATAGCTCCGATTCCGGCAGATAGGGATGTGATTCCACCTGGACCACGGCTGGCTTGATTCGCGCTGATTCATAGATGGGCTTTAGATCGTTTAGCGTGATGTCCGAAAGCCCGATGGCCCGGCATTTCCCATGTTCCACGAGAGTTTCCAACGCTTTCCAGGTGTCGAGCAAGGTCACGCCCTGATCGTAGAGGACATTGCCGTTTTGATCCCGCGGGTCCGGGTTGTCCCCGGGTTGAAATGCGAATGGAGTGTGAATTAGATAGAGATCCAGATACTTGAGCCGGAGTCTGTCCAGACTGGCCTCGAAGGCCGGTTCGACGCGGTCGGGCCGGTGATTGGTGTTCCACAGTTTTGTGGTAACGAAAATGTCTTCGCGGGCGATGCCTCCGGCGGCAAGCCCTGCCTGCAACGCCGTGCCTACTTCGCGCTCGTTCGCGTAGCGTTCCGCGCAATCGAAGTGCCGAAATCCGGCTTCCAGTGCGTCTCTGGTCGCGGTGATCGTCACGGCGGGGTCGGGAATGAGGGTGCCGAAACCGAGCGCGGGTATATGGCCGGCTCCGTGCTTGAGGGGAATTCTCGTCATCCGCAGATCAGAGGATGGATTCATGGGTTAGACCCCCAAGTTATCTTGAGTCCCGGCATTATCGCCCAGATTTACGGCTTGGATGCCGGGCGCCACAGATTGGGCGACAAATAATGGATTGTCGTGCAACCGGCCTGGCGCGAGCCAAGGCTATTGGGCGGCGGGATTGTTTCTGCGTCTTCTCCTTTTCTGGTAGGCGGCTACTTTGAGCTTGTTGCCGCAGATGTTCATGCTGCACCATCGGCGGGAGCCCTTTTTGCTGATGTCGAAGAAATGAAGGACGCAGGATTCGCATTGCCGAATGCGAGAGGTTTCCGGTTCAGAGAGAAAATCGGCCGTTGCATCAGCGAACGGAGCCCAGAGGTCGGCGGGCTCACGAGGCTTAAAGACTGTTTTCCTGATGACCTTTCCGTCTCGCTGGTGAAGCGAAGTGCGGCGGGGATACAACTGCAACAGGGAGTTAATTTCGGAAAGGAAAGCAGCGGAGGGTGGTAATCCGTCCTCGATCCGCAGGACGGCCTCTCGCAATCTCTCTCTGAAAGAAATCAGGTGTTGCAGGAAGGCAGTCGCCTGGGTTGAATCGCGCCAGCCTCGTAAGACGGCCTTAATCCTGAGCGATGTCACCATCCCCGAAGCGACCAACCAGCGTTCGAGCGCGCGAAAGTCCGGAAGCAACTCCGTGGGCTCGCCCGCCAGGACCGGCTTGGTATTCAAAAAATCGAGGATTGGTCTGTTCGCGACAAACAGGAAACCCTCGATCCACTCGTTCCCCCCTTGCGCAACAGTGGTCATAAACCCTCGTTACAAAGGCTTGAAGACAGCCTGGAAGAATCTTACACCTTTATTGAAACTTTTAACGGTGTCAGGTCATCTCACTTTCCGCACCCGGGACTTTGCGTCACCGGAAAGGGGATCACCATGACAACGTATCACCACGCGAGCGTTCGCGGGCTCAAGCTCTTCTATCGCGAGGCGGGCTCAAAAACTTCTCCAACGATAGTGCTGTTGCACGGGTTTCCAAGTTCGTCGCACATGTTCCGCGACCTGATTCCGCAGCTTGCGGCCAAATTCCACGTAATCGCGCCAGACTACGTTGGATTCGGCTACAGTGACGCACCGGATGCGAGCAAATTCGAGTACACGTTCGACAATCTAGCCGCCTATGTCGAGGAACTGCTTTTTGGCGTCCTTGGGCTGATGAAATTCAGCATCTACGTGCAGGATTACGGAGCACCTGTGGGCTATCGCGTTGCCTCGAAACATCCCGATGCGATTGAAGGCGTCGTCGTGCAGAACGGAAATGCTTATGCGGAGGGCATCGGGGCGGGCTTCGACGCAATGAAGCCGTTCTGGGCAAATCGCAATCCGGAGACGGAGAAGCCGGTGCGAGAGCTACTGAAAAAGGAGACCACGGTGTTTCAGTACACCCACGGAACGAAGGATGTGTCGCGGATTAATCCGGACTCGTACACGGTGGATCAGTTTTTCCTGGACCGGCCCGGCAACGACGCGATTCAACTGAACTTGCTGCACAACTACCAGTCGAACCTGGCGCGCTACGACGGCTGGCATGAATTCTTCCGCAAGAAGCAGCCGAAGATGTTGATCGTCTGGGGAAAGAACGATCCCTTCTTCATCGTCGAGGGCGCGAAAGCCTACCTGCGGGATATTCCAAAAGCCGAGCTTCACCTGCTGGACACTGGCCACTTTGCGCTCGAGGATTCGAACGAATTCATTGCGCAACAAATCGTGAAGTTCTTTGTCTGATGGGTCGTAGTTTCTTTACTACATTCAGTTTGATCTGGCAGAAAAGGGGAAGCGCATGAAGTTTTCAGAGAACGCCATGGTCGTGCTGGTCCACGGAGCGTGGGCCGACGGTTCAAGCTGGCAGGCAATCGTCGGTCCGTTGGAGGAATTCGGCCTGAATGTGATTGCGGCACCGATCCCGCTTACGTCGTTGAGCGACGATGCGGCAGCCTTGAAGCGAACGATTACGCGAACAAAGGGCCCGGTGATCGTCGCGGGGCATGCTTATGCAGGTGCGGTGATTGCCACCGTAAACGATGAGCGGGTGAAGGCTCTTGTTTACGTCGCAGCATTGGCGCCGGACGAGGGAGAGACTGTCGCTCAAGTATTTTACAAGGATGAAACTCATCCAAAGGCGCCGAAACTTGCTCCGGACGCGGACGGCTTTATCTGGATGCCGGACGAAGGGTTTGCGAGCGCCTTTGCGCAGAATGCTTCGACCGCGCAGATTGCGTTGTGCAAAGCCGTGCAGCGGCCGATTGCGGTCAAGAGCATTCAGGAACCGGCGCCGGCGCCAGCGTGGAAGTCAAAGCCGACATGGTATCTGCTTGCCGAGGAAGACCGGATGATCAATCCCAAAACGCAGCGTTTTATGGCAGAACGGATGAAGGCGACCGTGAGGTCGTTCGCGGTTGATCACACGCCGTTGCTCACGGCGCCAGAAAAGGTTGTAGAGATCATCCTGGAAGCGGCGAAAGCTAAGCTTTCTTGAGGCGTGCCTTCCGTTAGGCCACCCCGCACGGCGGAACTGCAATGGAGGAAATCATGAAGAAGTCTGTCGCGATCGTGACCGGCGCCAGCCAGGGCATCGGACGTTCGACAGCTATCCGTTTGGCTCGCGACTTCTCTGCCGTAGTGCTTGCGGCACGCAACGAGAAGGCGCTCGAGGAGGTTGCCGCCATGGTGAAAACAACCGGAGCCGAACCGCTTCCCCTGACACTGGACTTGAGCCAAGTTGAAGCATCCCAAATTGTAGTGAATACCACACTCGAGAAGTTCGGGCGGATCGACGCACTGCTGAACATCGCGGGCGCCGTGCCGCAGATCGATCTTTTTGAGATGACGGATGAAGCGTGGAATGTTGGCATGGAGTTGAAATTGCACGGCGCGCGTCGTTTGACGATTCGGGCGTGGGATGCGCTGAAGGAAGCCAAAGGTTCGGTGGTGTTCATGTCCGGAAGCGCCTCGCTGGATCCAAAGCCCGGGTTCGCTGCCGTTGCCGCGACGAATGCAGCGATCACAGCACTTGCGAAAGCCTTTGCGGAACAAGGGATAAAGGATGGAGTTCAGGTAAACAGCATCGTGCCCGGTGCGGTGATGACTGGGCGCCGCCGCTCCTTTCTGGAAAAATGGGCGCCGGCGCACAACATGAGTGTTGAGGAAGCGACGAAGAAGTTTCCCGAGGAAGCTGGAATCAGCCGCTACGGCCAACCGGAAGAGATTGCCGAACTTTTGGCGTTTATGGTTTCGCCGGGCGCGAAGTGGATGACGGGAGCGTCGGTGCGCATGGACGGTGGCGAGATTAAAGGAATTTAGGGAGCACGAGGTCTCGTCGGGCACTGGCCGCGTTCGCTGGCGGGAGAAATCGCTTCTCCGGCCATGGCTAGAGCGATCGGGTTTGCAGCGGAACCCCCATTGGTAGAATCCCGCGGAAATTTTGACAACCGATAGCCCCGAGGGCGGGCATGGCTAAAGCCATGCCCACCTAGTTATGGAAGAACAGAGGGTTATTGCAGATCTTCGAGGCGGCGGAGTTTGGGTTCGAGGCCGAAGAAATGGACGGCGAGGATTTGGATGAGGAGGAGGGCGATCATCAGGGCGACTACGCCGGAGACGCCGTGGGAGCGGAAGAGAAAGACGACCAGGAACGGCGTGAAGATGGTGGCGGTGCGGCCAAGAGTATTGCAGAGGCCGAGGGCGCGCATGCGGACGTCGGTGGGGAAGAGTTCGGGGACGTAGATGGCGAAGAGCAGGGCGACGAGGATATAGATGCAGACCACGAGGAGAAAGCCGGCGAGCGGAAGAAGGCGGGGATCGCGGATGAAGGGGTAGATGCCGCCGAAGAGGATGGTGAGCAGCGATGCGGTGATGATGGCGGGCTTGCGGCCGATGGAGTCTGCGGTGAGGGAGGCGATGGCGGCGCCGACTGGGGCGCCGATGCTCATCAGGAAAGAGTATTTGAAGGAGTTGGCCATGCTGAGACCTTGCTGGACGAAGAAAGTGGGAAGCCAGGTGACGAAGCCGTAGATCAAGGTGTTGGCGACGATGAGGACGGTGGCGCCGACGAAGAGGCGAGGGAAGAGTTGCGGGCCAAAGAGGGAAGAAAAGTTATTGGCGGCGGTTGAAGGTGGCGCAGAGGCGGGTTCGGGTAGCGGCGGTTGCTGATTGGCGAATTCGCTTTCAATTTCCAGCAGCATTTTTTCGGCTTCTTCGGTGCGGCCGACGGATTCGAGCCAGCGCGGGGATTCGGGCATGGATTTGCGCAGGTACCAGACGATGAGGGCACCGACGCCACCGATGATGAACATGATGCGCCAGCCGAAGCGGGGGATGAGGAAAACGCTGGCGAGAGCACTGATGGGCAGGCTGGTGACTACGACGGCGTTGAGAATGCCACACCAGCGGCCGCGGGCCTGTGGGGGAAGGAATTCGGTCATGGCGGCGTAACCGGCTACGAGTTCGGCGCCGAGGCCGATGCCCATTACTCCGCGGAGGAGGATCAGCGCGGGCATGTTGGGGGCGAACGCCGAGGCTATGGAGGCCAGGCCGAAAATGATGAGATTGGCTTGATAGGTGAAGCGGCGGCCGAAGCGATCGCCGAGGAAGCCTGTGAGGAAAGAGCCGAGCATCATGCCCATGAAGGTGACCGAAACAAATTGTGCGTTTTGGGCGAGGGTGGAAAAGCCGGAGTGGAGCGTGGCGCCGAGGACGCTGGCGGCGACGTAGACGTCGTAGCCGTCGAAGAACATGCCGATGCCGATGAGGGTGAGGATGCGGCCATGAAATTTGGAGATGGGGAGGCGGTCGAGACGCGCGCCGGCGTTGACGCTCACGAGTTGCTCACTTTTTCCCCTCGAGCATAGCCAGGGTGCCGGCGGTGAGGGCTTCGGCGGCGAGGTTGCAGTTCTTCTCGAAGGAGTTGGATTGGGCGGCAAGGAAGAATTCTTTGCAGCGGCGAGCGGCGCCGGGGTCGAGTTGCAGGATGCGGGAGATGAGTTTGTCGGCTTCGGCGGAGAGATTGGCGGAGGGAACAACTTGCGAGATCAGGCCAATTTCCAAGGCTTTTTGTGGAGTGAAAGGCTGGCCGAAGAGGACGAGAGGGAAGGCGAAGCGCGGGAGAGCGTATTCGCCGAGATAGACCATGATGGCGGCGGGGGCGAGGCCGTGGGTCATTTCGGGGAAGCAGAGGGAGGCGGTGTCGGCGACGAGAGGGAAGTCGGTGACGATGGCGAGGCCCATGCCGAAACCGAAGGCGTCGCCTTGCACCTCGGCGACAGAGATGAGGGAGGAAGTGCGGACGAGGCGTTTGAAATCGATGAGGCGGGAGACTTCGGCGCGGACGGATTGTTCATCGCGGGCGGCGCGTTCGCGGCCGGTGCAGAAAACTTTTCCGTTGGCGCGGATGCGGAGGACGCGGGCGCGGGGTTGCGTCGATTCGTAGCGAAGTTCGGCGAGCATGGCGTCAAACATGGGGCCGGTGACTTCGTTGCCGTGGTCGGGATTGTTGAGGGTGAAGGTGAGGACGTCGGGAGAGCGCTGGATTTCGACCAGGGGCGAAAGGTTGGACATGGCCGGGAAATTATACAGGAAACCAGGAAGAGAACAGATTTGAACACAGAGGGCACAGAGGAGTCACAGAGTTCACTGAGAAGAGCGGACGGAATGCTCAAGGTGATGGTGGAGGTGGAGTTGCATGTTGCGGAGGGGGGCGGGGGAGTTTTGCAGCCGGCTTAGGAGGAGGGCGCCTTCGAGGGAGCTGATGATGAGTTGCGCTAGATCGTGGGGCTTGGTGCGCACGTTGATTTCGCGGAGGGTGATGCCTTCGGCTGTGATTTTCGTGAGGCGGGCGGTCCAGGATTGGAGGGCTTTTTTGGCGCGGGCGCGGAGGTGGGCGTTGCCGTCGTCGGATTCGACGGCGGTGTTCATGAGGGGGCAGCCGCCGGCAACCAGGCCTTCTCGTTTTTCGACGAAGTTGTCGATTATTTTTTTCAGGCGGAGGACGGAGTTGGGGACGTCGTTGATGCCTTCGAGGCGGCCGGTGAAGGCTTTTTCCCACGTGTAGTCGAAGGCTTCACCGGCGAGTTGCTGCTTGCTGGAGAAATGGCGGTAGATGCCGCCTTTCTGGAGGCCGGTGGCGTGCATTAAATCGGAGAGGGAAGTGCCTTCGTAGCCCTTGCGGTTGAAGAGGGGGGAGGCCTTCCTGACGATTTCGCGGCGGGTGAGTTCTCCCTTGGACATTTCGTTGGACATGGACTTAGCGCCTCCAGAGGCCAGTACTGGGACCGGTCGGTCTCTTTTAGGAATTATAGCACAATTTATGTGAGACCATACGGTCTCTTTTGCATCCAATCGTTTCGAGGCTAGATGAGCGAAACGATGGCAGCGGCGATACCGTTCAACCCGCCCCGGGAGCGGGCGGGGATCAACCCGTGGTTCATCGCGATCACCGTGACGCTGGCGACGTTCATGGAATTACTGGACACGGCGATTGCCAACGTGTCGCTGCCGCACATCGCGGGCGGGCTGGCGGTGAGCGCGGACGAGAGCACGTGGGTGCTGACGAGTTACCTGGTTTCGAACGCGGTGGTCCTGCCGCTTTCGGCATGGCTGAGCCGGATTTTCGGGCGGAAGCGGTATTACATGATTTGCGTGGCGCTGTTTACGATTAGTTCGCTGCTGTGCGGATTTGCGCCGAGCTTGGGATTGCTGATTTTCTTCCGGATCTTGCAGGGTGTGGGTGGCGGGGGATTGGCTCCGGTGGAGCAGGCGATTCTAGTGGATACGTTTCCGGCGTCGAAGAGGGCGGCGGCGTTTGCGCTTTACAGCATGGCGATTGTGACGGCGCCGGCGATCGGGCCGCCGTTGGGCGGATGGATCACGGACCACTGGAGCTGGCGGTGGATTTTCTTTATTAACATTCCGATCGGGATCGTTTCGCTGATTTTGACAAGCCGGCTGTTGAAGGACCCGCCGGAGTTTACGCGCGAGGTGGAAGCGGCGCGGAAGGACGGGCGACTAAAGATTGACGTGTGGGGAATCGTGTCGGTGGGGATTGCGTTCGCTTGCCTGGAGGTGGTGCTGGACCGCGGGCAGACGGAAGACTGGTTCGAAAGCAACTTTATCGTTGTGTTTTTTGCGGTGGCGATGGCGGCGCTGATTTTTGCGATTGCGTGGGAGTGGCGGCATCCGGACCCGGTGGTGGAGATCCGCCTGCTGGGCGACCGGAATTTTGCGCTGGCGAATATTTTCTATTTCTTGTTTGGATTTACGCTGTATGGGTCGACGGTGCTGATTCCGCAGATGCTGCAGCGGCTTTATGGATATACGGCGACGGACGCGGGGTTGGTGCTGGGGCCGGGGGCGTTTGTGATTGTGATGCTGGCGCCGGTGGTGGTGCGGATTCTGCCGAAGCTGGGCGTAAAGAAGTTGCTGGCGTTCGGATATTTCGTGTTTGCGCTGGCCATGTGGCACTACGCGAGTTTTACGCTGGCGACGGATTACCGGCATGAAGCGTGGGCGCGGGCGCTGCAGGGACTGGGAATTGCGACCTTGTTTGTGCCAGTGAGCCAGTTGGCCTATTCGAATCTGCCGAAGAGCAAAAACAACAAGGCGTCAAGTTTGACGAATCTTTTCCGGAACCAGGGCGGGAGTTTCGGGATTGCGTTTGTAACCACGCTGCTGGCGCGGCGGACGCAGTATCACCAGAGCGTGCTGGTAGCGCACACGACGCCGCTGGATGAACGATACCGGCAACTGCTGGCGAATTTGTGTGGATATTTTTCGGCGCATGGATTTACGGCAGCGGATGCGGCGGTGCACGCGCAGGCGCAGGCGTTTGCACTTCTGCAGAGACAGGCGGCGTTTCAGGGCTTTCTGGATTGCTTCACGGCGCTGGGGTGGATTGTGTTGATGGGTGTGCCGCTGGTGTTTTTGATTAAGAAATTTAAGCCCGCGAGTGGGGCGACGGAGAGCCATTAACGGTGACTGGTGACAGGTGATTAGTGAAGCAGGCGATGAGCGATGGTATCCTCAATCGGGAATTGGGTTGAGGAGAGAAGAATGGCGAGTGAGGCGGGAGTGGCGACGGGGTTGGGAGCGCCGACGGAGGATGAGCGGACGATGGCGATGCTGGCTCATCTGCTGATGGCGTTTACGGGATTCATCGGGCCGCTGGTGATTTTTTGTGTGAAGCAGAATTCGCGGTTTGTGAGGTTTCACTCGCTGCAGGCGCTGATCTGGCACGCGATTTATCTGGGAGTGATTATGGCGTTTATGACGGTCTTTTTCGTGGTGATGATGATGAGCTTGATTCATAACCCGCCGCAACCGCATAGCCAAGCGCCACCCGCGTTCTTTTACTTTTTTCCAATTATCTGGCTGGGATTTATGGGCGGGTGGGTGGTAAATGTGATTTTGGGAGTGGTGTACGCGATCAGAGCGAACAGAGGAGAGTGGGCGGCGTATCCGGTGTACGGGAAGTGGTTGCTGCCGAGGTGAGAAGAGAGAAGATTTCAACACAGAGGACACAGAGGAGCACAGAGTTCACTGAGGAAAAAAGAAAGAGGCCCCGGTTTTTGCCGGGGCCTCTTTTTGTTTCGTCGATAGTTTCTGTGTGCAGCTACCAGTTCAATTTGAGGGCGAACTGGAACTGGCGGGCGTCGAAGGCAGCGGTTGGCTGGCCAGCGGCGCAGGTGGTGGTGACCAGGGTGTCGCAAAGCTGGTTAACCGCGGAAATGTTGGTGTGGTTGAAGAGGTTGAAGGCGTCCGCGATCAGATCGAGGCGAAAACGTTCGCCGAAGCTGATGCCCTTGGAGACGCGGAGATCGAACTGGAAGAAATAGGGCATGGTGAATTTGTCGCGGCCGAGATTGCCGGTGCACCCGAAAGGCGGAGTGATGCCATTCAGGCTAAAAGGCTGGCCGGCGTTGGTAAGGCAAACGGTCGGCACGCCGAACGAAACCCCCCGAATGAACTGGGAAGTGGTGGCGCCGGGGGTTCCGTTGGGGACGAGGTCGGGCCGTATTTCGGAAGCGCCGAGGTCGAGTCGAGTGTCTTCGGAAGTGATGATGTTGAAAGGCCTGCCTGAAGAGACTTCGATGAGTGGAGCGAGCGTGAAATCGCTGAGGAAGCTTTGCGCGAAGGAGTCGCCGCCCTTGTGAGGCGAAGTCTGAAAGACGCCGCTGGTCACCCAGCGATGGCGCTGGTCGTTGACGGAGTTGCCGCGCTCGAGAAAGGGGAAGCGGCTGTCGGCCGGTTCGAGAGTGGACTGCAGGTCGGTGCCGTTGTCGATGGAATGCGACCAGGTGTAGCTGGACAGCATGGAAAAATGCCGCGAAAAGTTTTTCTGGACGTTTATGGTGAGAGCGTTGTACCAGGAAGCCGCGTCAGAGAGTTGAGCATCCACGGTGTTAAAGGGCACGGGAGCGCCAAAGCCGACTGGGTAGCCAGCCGCATGGGCAAGAGCCTGCTGCACGCCATACCCGCAAGCGAAGGCGGGTAAGCCAGCGCATTGGGGCGCAACAGCGCCTATACCGGTCGCAAATGACGGATTCGGGCCGGAGGGGCGGAAGAAATTAAAGAATGAGGGAGTGCTGACGAATTTGCCGTTGAAGGGGATCGCGGCGGGGCAGCCGTAGAGGACACCGAGGGCGCCCGGGATGAGGCCGGTAGTCGTGATACCGCAAGTGCCTGCGGTGGGGCCAACGTCCTGAATGGCGACGGTGATCGGATTGGTGAAGCCGAGGCCAGCCGCGTCAGCATATTGCAAGTTTTGTGTGAGCAGGACAGGGTCCGTGGAGTTCACATCCACGGGACGATTGAGGTGCGTACCACGAGTCCCTTGATAGCCTACGCTGAGTTTCCAGGTACCCCCGAGAGAATGTTCCACGGTGAGATTCACCTGTTGAGCGTAGCCGTATTGGAAATTCTTAGCCACGGGCAGAGTGAAGGGAAGAATGGAAAGCGGAATGCCCGCGGACAAATAATTCTGATTGGCAAATATGGACTGTGGATTCAGGGGGTCAAAGCGCTGCTGGTTGGGCAGATAGAACATATTGGGCAAGGCATTGAGCACGCCCTGGAAGATGGAGGCGCCGTTGAGATTCGCAGGGGAGTCCAGGCTGCCGCCGCAGGTGTTGTAGCCAGGAGGCGCCTGCGCTGCGGACACAATACCGCAGGCCGAAGAGATGCCGCCCGGGGAGAGGAGTTGGACACTGCGGCCGCCATCGGCGGTAACCGAGTCAAAGGCGATGGCGAGCAGCGGGTGATCGTAAAACATGCCGTAACCACCGCGGACGACAGTCTTGCCGTCGCCTTTGGGATCCCACGCAAAGCCGAAGCGGGGCGCGACGTTGTTGTAATCGCGGGGAATACCTTCGGTGACGCCGAGGGCCTTTTCCGCGGCCGCATTGATGGAGGTGGCGGGCGCGAAAAGCGGGCTGATTTCGACGTCGTAGCGGACGCCGTAGTTCAAGGTAAGTTTTCTGGTGATGCGCCAGGTGTCCTGGGCGAAGAAACCGAAGGGAATATTGTCGAACGGCTGATTGGACTGGCCGATGCCCTGAATGTAAGTTTGCGGAACGCCGACGCCATAGGCCTGGATAGCGCTGAATCCGGGAAGACCGGGGAATGGAGTGATACCGCCGAAGTTGACGTCGCCGCCGAAATCGAGCTCGAAGATCTGTTGTTTTTTGGAACGCAGCTGGATGAGGTTAGCATCCACGCCGAACTTAAAGGTGTGGCGGCCACGAGTGAGGCTGACGTTGTCGGTGAATTGGAAGCGGCGTTCGATGCGGTCGACCGTGGAATAGGGTTCGCGGCCGAAATAGGCGAAACCGGGAATGTTGACGCCGATGTCGCTGCCGCCGTCGAGCGGAGAGAATCCGAAGTGGACGCCGCGCCGCGCGAACTGGAAGCGGAATTCGTTGAAGGCGGTGTCGTTGAGAATGGTGTCGTGCTGGAAGGTGGCGTTGACGTCGCGATAGTGGCTTGCTCCAACACGCGAACCGGAGTTTTGCCCGAATACCTGGTTCTGCGAGGTGGATTGGATTCCCGTGACATTCGAGGGCGAGACGCCGACGCGAATGAAGGACGAGTTGCGATTATTCCAACGCTGATCGAGGCGAGCCGACCAGAGGCTGGTTTTTTCCATGACTGGGAAATTGCCACGCAGGGAATCAAGCGCGACATAAGAGGTCGGCAAAGGAACCAGGCCGACGCCGCCGGGTGAGCACTGGACGTTACTAACGATGGTATTTGCGGGGCAATTCACGGTGCCAGGGAAAAAAGTGCCGGGCGCACCGGCAGGAAAGCCCAGAAGAGTAGTCATCGGCACAGGGGTGCCGTCGACGTTGACATTCAAATTGCCGTTTACGGCGACGTTGGAAGCGGCACCGGTGGCGACGGCGGCCTGAAGAATGGGCCCCACGAAGGGACTCGCGCAGCCGCCCGCGCCAGTAATGGTGGCGTTATAAGCGGTCAATTGATCGGGGGTCATACTGAGCGGGACAGGGATGCAATTAACATTGCCCGTGGTGAGGCCGAAATTGCCCTGACCGATACTTGAGAAGCCGGTTTCTTCCCGCTGAGTGTATTCGTAGGAGAAGAAGTAAAAAGTCTTATCTTTTTTGATGGCGCCGCCGAAAGCGGTGCCCGTTTGCACGCGGGTGTAGGCCTGCTTGGTAGGAACCAGATCGCCGGCGGCATCCACCTGGCCGGAGAAGGGATTGCGAGCCTGGAAGGACTTGTTGCGGAGATAGCCGAATACGTCGCCGTGAAAATCGTTGGAACCGCTCTTGGTGACGATGTTGACGACGCCGCCAGTGGCGCGGCCGTATTCCGCGTTGTAGTTGCTGAGGATCATCTGAAATTCCTGGACGTCCTCTTGCGAGACGGTGGAGCGGATGCCGTTGACGGAGTTGTCGACGGCGTCGGCGCCGTCCACGCTGACCATGTTGGAGCGGGCGCGAGCGCCGCTGATGTTGAGGCCGCTGTTCGGGGCGGGTCCGATGGCGTTGGAGTTGTCGCGCGTGGTCTGGGAATTGATGAGAGTGAAATTGATGTAGTTGCGTCCGTTGATGGGGAGATTTTCGATTTGGCGCTGGTCGACGGTCTGCGAGCTTTCAGAGCGAGTGACTTCGACGGGAGTGGACTCCGTTGTGACGGTGACGGTCTGGGTCTGCGTACCGAGCTGTAGCGTGATGTTGGCTGTGGCTTGCTCGCCGACGGTGAGTTGTAGATTGGGCCGTTCGTAGGGAGCGAAATTGGTGCCGGAATCGACACGCAGTTTGTAGATGCCGGGGACGAGGCCGACGAGCGTGTAGTGACCGGAGTCGTCCACGTTGACGGAACGCTCGGAACCGGTGGCGAGAAGCGTGACGCTGACTTTTGCGCCGCGGACCGCGAGACCTTGCGGGTCAATTACGTTTCCGGAGAGAGTAGCGGTGTTGACCTGGGCCACCGCGGAACCGACGCCCAAAAGAATTGCCACACAAAAAATCACAAACGCAAACAACGGCTGCCTGCGTTGCATCCGAGCCTCCTTGGATTTACCGACAATCTCTCCGCTACCCCTAGCGGTGGCGAGCGGTGCCCGCCGCGAGACGACTGAAAAGAAATAGATGAGATAGCTTGTACGGCAATGTACGAGCCAATGCAACTGTAAACTGCCAGACGTTTGTTTGGCTAGCTCTTGGAGGCGAGAGTGCCCAAGATGTTATGGGCGGGAAGGAGGGATGCGAGCGGGATAGTTAGAGATTTTGATTGGAGGCGCTTTGGCAGTGAAGAATGTGGCGCACCTCCGGCGCTTGGGGATTTTTCGAGTCAGGATCCTAGCGCTCACGCGCTGGGCTAATCTGTTTCGCGCCTCCGGCGCTGGCTGGCCGACTGCCGGATCGATTGATTAGTCTGAGAATACTGCGACGCTCCGAACTGCTGCTCCAGAGTGGAGTGAAAATAAACAAAAGACCCAGGCGCGCGTGCGGCACCTGGGTCTTTTGCCCGAACTATTTCTTCCATCAGTGACTTCACTGCATCTTTGTAAAGGTGCCGGACCCCGACTCGGCTTGGCAAGTGCCGGAAACCACGGAAGTCAGAATCAAATTCTTAGCTTCCGGGTCAACGGTGCCGGTAAAAACAATCGAGCCATCGTTTCCGATGTCACCGCGCAATTCGAGATGCTTGCCGGATTGCGTCCCGGTGACATGCATGGAATGAAGGCAAGCGGAATTGGTGAAGTTGGCGGTGCCGGTGAGCATGCCGGGTTCGCCGTCGAGATTGAGGATGACCTGCATCGGCAGGCGATCCGCGGTGCGCACCATGGCGGAGTACGGGCCAATGGGAACAGCCGTCCGATTGCCGCTCCAGGTCCCCATGTCTCCACTGGCCGCGGCGCAGGCACCGGTGGCCGACATCACTTGATAGGTACCGCTAGCGGTATTGCCAGAGCCGGCGATCGTTCCCGTGACGCTGATAGTCTCCGGGCTGGCCTCCGTAAGGGTGCCGGTAATAGCGGAGCCGGTGACGGTTCCACTCAGCGTCCCCGTCGTAGAGCAAGAGCCAGTCAGTCCAATGCTAGCCGAGAAAGCGCCCATGGTTTGGGTGAAAGTCCCGGAAACGGTGGCGGAGCCGCTGGTCGAGGAAACGTAGGTGAAATCCCAGGTCCCCGCCAAAGTTTGAGTTAAAGGAGTATTGCTACCGCTGCTGTATCCACCGCACCCAGAGATGGAGCAGACCAGACAAATCACCAATGCGAACAAGACAGTTGATTTCATTCTTCCCCCTTAAGGTCATCGCGAGTTGTTCGTCGTTTCGCAGATGAGACGCGATGCCGATCCTTCGAGGTCTTGATGGCAGCACACGAAACTTGTCCGTCCCCACGGATTCGGAATTTCCCCGTGTGGTCGAAAACGGCCAGGAGACATTGTGCTGACTGCAGGAACGACTGAGTGAATCGTAGACCAGTTAGCGAATGAGGAATTTCATGCTTCTGTAAAATCGAAGAGACAAGGAGTTTACAGAGATGTGACCGGGACCAGCGTTTAGGCGGTTTTTCGCGGCTGATTCGACGGAACGCTCTGCGGGATGTGGATGAGGAGCAACTGCCGAAAATCCTGTGGAGTCCTAGAGATGTTTCTGGACGAGCCTGCGGAGGCGTTCGTGGTCTTCTTCTTTCATGTGGACGAATTCGACACCGCTGCCGTCGGGGCCGATGTTGCGAACGACGGCGGTGAAGTGGATTTTGCGGAGGCCGGAGCGGACTTCGAGCTGAATGGAATCGCCGACGCTGAGGCGATTGGGAGATTCGACGTAAGCGCCGCCGAGGCTGATGGTTTTGACGCGAACCGAGCTCATCAACTGGGCCTGGCTGCCGATCTGCGCGCGCAGCGGCGATTCGAGAGGGACGCGCGTGTACCGGCGGGGAACTACAAAATTGCCGAGCGGAGCCGACGGTGATTCGAAAGCGGCGCGGACGCGGGCAGAGGACGGAGATTCTTCCATCATCGCGAGGGCGTCTTCAGCGGCGGCACGCAGGCCGGCGGGTTCCACGTAAGTGAGGCCATCGCGCTTGCCGGCGAGCTGGCGGAGCAGTTCGATGGATTCGAGTGCGCGGAGCCGGCCGAGAGCTTCGATGGCTTTGATGCGGACGAAAATGTCGCGCAGGATTTCGTGGCCACCGGCGGCAATTTCCATCAACAGGGCGACGGCGGTGGCTTCCTGGCCGACGCCAATCTGATCGATCATCATCGGAACGACGAGAGGATGGGCGTCCGCTAGAATCGCGGAGAAAACGAAGGCGGTGCTCTGCGCCGACGGAGTGTTGGAAGGGCGCGCAAGTTCGCTGACGGCGAGATCCTGCAGATTCCATTCCCAGCTGGCCATTGCGCGGGTTAGGCCGCGGAGAAGGCGATCGGGATCAGCTGCGGCGAGCAATTTAATTGCGGCGCTGACGCGCTGGCGACGGGCTTCGAAGAGCCGGGTTTCGAGAAGCGTGAGAACGGGGACGCCGATGGCGCGAAGCAGGCGGGCCATGGCGGGGATCATTTCGGGGCCGCGCGGGTCAGTGAGCAAAAGGGTCAGGCGATCGAGGAGGCGCTCGGGGTCGCGCAGCAAGAGGCGAGGGAGCGTCGGGTCGAGGGCGCGATTGGCGAGAGCGGCGTCGACGAGTAGCATCCAGCGATCGTTGGCAACCAGGCGATGGCCGAGAGCGATGAGATGCTCATGCTCTGAGTCGCGAGGAACGCGTTCGAGGCCGATCAGAATATTTTCGAAGCCGGAGAAGTCGCCGCGGGAGACGGCAACGCGGCCCAGAGTTTCAAGGAAGGCTGCGAGCAGGGCGCTGGTTTCGGGGCCTTGCTCCTTGGCGAGAGCGGTGAGCGTGCCCTTGCTGAGGTCTTCGGGAACTTGATTGGGCCAGAGCGATTCAAGAAGCGGCGTGAGCTCGCCCAGGCCAGCGGCAACGATGCGGCGTGTGCCGGAGTCAGCATGCTCCAGGCGGCGCGCGTAGTTCAGCAGAATGGCGCGGGCTTCGCGACGCGGAGCGTCGGCGCCGGTTTCGACCAGAAGATTCATTGTCTGACGAATGGCGGTGATGGGGACACACCAGATATCCGGACCGCGGAGTACGGTGGATTTTTCGCGCGGAGGAAGCTCCAGCCAGAAGCGCTCGATCAATTGTTCGCGATAGGTTTCATTGGCCCAGGTGGTGGCTAGCGAAGAAAGATGCTGCGAAGAGTGCGGGCCATGATAGCCGCCCGCGTCCACAACTACGCCAGCGAGCTTATAGAGAGTCGGGCGAACGGAATAGGGAGCAAGCAGAGCGGCCGCGAATTCAGAAGTCAGATATTCAAGCACCAGGCTCTGCGACAGGCGCCGCAGATAAGCTTGCGGAATTTCGCCTTCCTGAGGAGCGTAGTGAGTCATGGCCGCGAGCAGCATACGGACGGTGCTTCGGCTGGCCTGTTCCATGGAAGAGTGAATGGCGCGGGCCGCTTCTTCAGGGGAGAGGCCGCGAGCGCCCTCCATCGGCGGAGTGAGATGGCCGATGAGGCGGAGCGTGTCGGTAAGCTCCGTCATTTGCGGGGCGTGGATGGGAGTGTCGCCGCTCTCTTCGGATGAGGTGCCACCATAGGCGACCAGAGCCGCGATGAGACTGGCCAGTACTGTGTCCACCTTGCGCTCGGTCAAGGTGTTGATCTGAATGCCTTCCACGCGATGCTCCCGGAGAAGCGCCGCCCAGGCAATCGTTGAGTCGTGCCTGGAGGGCTCATCCGATTTTAGCAAGGACACCTTCATCAGTTGGGCAAGCGTGTCCAATTCGCCCACATTAAATTTGGGAGCGAACCACAGAGTCTGGATTCCGGCGCGTTGGAGTTCCGTGGCGAGAGCGTGGAATTCGCCGCGAGCGTCGGGGAGATGCGCTTCGCTGACTTTGGTGACGACGATGCCGCCGCGTTCGGGGCGAACTTCCAGGCCGCCGAGATCGGCGGCGGTGCGGCGCAGGGATTCGTAGGCGATGTCGAGGCTGTCTTGAACGCGCGGGTGCGCGGTGCTGTAAAGGCGATGGGCGCGAAGGAGCAGGTGGAATTCGCGGATAGCCTGGACGGCGTCGGCGAGGAGAGGCTCGACGGGACGAGACTGCTCGCGGCGCAGGGAGCCGGAATCGTTGGGCGAGGTGCGCTTGGAGACGGGATGAGCGCCCGAACGATCGTCGAGAAGAGCTGTGGCGCGCTGTACCAAAAGACTGCCCCGATTTCCGCGAAGCCTGTGAGTGCATCGCTGGGAGTAGAAATTTCCGGGTGCCGAAGCTGGAGGGGGGTTAGATAGACCCCGCCCAGCGGGAGGAACCCTACAGATATTAGAGTAGAGGGAGGCGTGGAGGGCCTATAGTACTACTAGGCCATTGTATGTACGGAAAGGTCACAAAATAAAGGCAGTTGGGGCATGGGACTACGCAACATTTCGCTTGGCGTTCGCTGTACTGCGGGTAGATTTTACCTGGTCTGGAGCGTTGCGTTGACGTTCACCGTACCGCCTTCGCTGGCTTGAATGCCGCGACGGGCGAGTTCGTAGCCTTTCAGATGCAGGCCGATCGTGTGCGTGCCCGTGGGGATTTGAACGCGGGCCGGAGAGAATTGGCCGGTGGATATGCCGTCGACCAGGATTTCGGCGCCGGATGGTGTGGAATCCACCTGGGCCCAGGCGACGTGGCCAGCTCTGGGCTTGAGTTCGAGATCGAGGGTGGTCTGGACGTTGTCCTTTATCTGGACTTGGCCGACGTACGGTTCGTAGCCTTCTAGGCGAAGCACGAGATTGTAGGAGCCGGGGGCGAGGGGAAGAGTGACGGGGGTTTGTCCGGCTTGCTTGTCGCCGTTGATGAATACATCAGCGCCAGCCGGGCGAGACCCGACAAACATGCCTTTGGCGAGAGCTTCGAGGAGAATTCTTTGATCCTGCGAATCGCCGGTCTTCAGTTCGAGAGCGGTCTGGACCTGGAGATAGCCGTCCTTTTGGACTTGCAAGCTGTATCGGCCCGGGGCGAGGTCGTTGAAGCTACACGGGGTCTGGCAAGTGCCATCCGAACGCCCGGAGGGGCCGAAGATAGTGGCTTTGGCGCCGATCACATTCGTGAGGACATGAACGGCGGCGTTGCCATTGGAAGGAATGGGATGGCCGCTGTTGTCAGAATTCCGGGATGCGGGGAGCGGCGCGTCGTCATAAGAGATTTCGTCGACTACGTGAACGCTGGCCGGAGCGTTTCGCATGAAGTGGAGGAGCGAAGAATGCTCCGCGGGGCGCAGCTTGCCGCTGAGCATGATCGTGTTGCTTGTGGCGGAAACCTTTACGCGGCTGGACATGGAGCGGTCTGCAAGGGCGGCTTCGATCTGACCTTTGTATTCGGCTGCGGCTGCGGTGATGGTGGGCTCCGCCTTTTTGGGCTCAGGCCTCGCCGCGGGAGGATCGGGTTTTTTCTCGACGACATTCACTGGCGTCGGAACCGGGTCGGTCTTCACGGGTGTCTGAGCAGGAGCAGAGACAGGCGCGGGAACGACGGCCGGAGAATTGGGCTGGTCGTTGGTTGACGGCGCCGGCTTTGCGGAGGGATCGGCATCTGACGGAGTGGATTTCGGCGCCGGGGAAGTTACAGGAGTCGGGACTTCCTGACGTGGACGGCTGTTCAATTCGCGCGCGGCCTGGAATTCGGGGCGGAGCTTGTTGAAGCCATAGACAATGACACCGACGAGAATCAGGGCCAGGAAGATGGTGAGAGCGGGACTGCTCTTTTTTGGTTCTTCGACTACTGGTGCAATCGTTCCGGTGCGGCGAACGACCGGCGTTTGCGTTGGATTGGTGCCGCGATTCTGCAGCGAGCGAATGGCGGGCGTGACGTTGGGATTGCCCGTCGGCGTAAGCTGAGGGCTGCCGCCCGCAATGCCAAGAGGAAAAGCCGAGCCGGAGCGTGGGGAGACTAGCGTCGCGTCGGGATTGCCAACGGCAGGAGTAAGTGCGCGATAGTTGCGGAGATCTTCAAGGAGTTCGCGGCAGCTCTGATAGCGGACTTCCGGCTCTTTGGCAAGCGCGCGCATGACAATGTCGCTGAGGCCCTGGTGAATGGAGGGATTCAGGGTGCGCGGGGGAATCGGCTCTTCGTTGACGATCTTGTAGATGACGGTGGTGATGCTCTGGCCGGGGAAAGGCTTTTCGCCGGTGAGGATTTCGTAGAGCAGCACGCCTAGCGAGAAGATGTCGCTGCGGCCGTCGACGGGGCGGCCTTTTACTTGTTCGGGCGACATGTAGCTGGGTGTGCCCATGACGTGGGTGGTTTGCTGCACGGTGCCGAACTGCAGAATTTTGGCGGTGCCGAAGTCGGTGACCTTGACGGTGTCGTCGGCGGTGAGCATCAGGTTGGCAGGCTTAATGTCGCGATGGATGATGCTGCGCTCGTGGGCGAACTGCAGGGCGCTGCAGGTCTGCTCCATGATGCGGAGAACGCGGGGCACGGGGAAGGAGTGGCCAGAATCGAGAAGCGCCTGGAGGCTCTTGCCCTCGATGAGTTCCATGGTGATGTAGTAGAGGCCGTTTTCTTCGCCGGCGTCGTAGACGACCACGATGTTGGGATGGGTTAGAAGTCCGGCGGCACGAGCTTCGGTCTGGAAGCGGGAGAGAAGTTCGGGGCGGCTGAGGCCGGTGCCTTCTTCACTGAGACGGATGGTTTTGACGGCGACGGTGCGGCCGATGACAGGGTCGGTGGCGCGATAGACGACACCCATGGCGCCGCGGCCAAGTTCACCGAGAATTTCGTAGCGTCCTGCTTTTACCGTTGTTTCCATACCGCCCCGTTGCCCGAAAAAGTACTAATCCTTAATAACCGCGCCTAAACTGGTACTTCGCGAGAAAGCCCCTCAGGAGACTTATCGGAAAAACGCCGCAAAACTGTATGAGCCGACACTCGTGACGTATCCCGTGGAGGCGCTCCGACACACATCCCCCTCCATTAGGAAGAGTAGGTGGCGGTAAATCAGGGGGTCAACGCTACGGGAGTACTAGTGTGCTTGGCAGGACATGTCCGTTGGGACAGGCGGGAGAAAGGTACTCTCGTCGAGTAGCGAAAAGGTGGAGTCGGGTGGTACGGCGGTAGCGGGCCAGTTTCCCATTGGCGCGTCTGTCAGCACTTGAAGTCGATTCTTGCCCGTGACGTTTCCACTGAATGGGGGTTGGATCCCAGAGCCTGTCGAATAATCCTACCCGTGGCGACTTACCGAGCTGTTCTCTCGGAGGTTGCCGCACTTCGCGGATTCCTGTCAGACTGTGGTAGGAGCGTCTATGAACGAAGTAACCAGAAGGATAACGGAAGAGATTCTCGTTCGAGCGAACGAGGCAATTGGGCGAGGTGAAGCCAAGGGCCCAAAACTTGACCAGTGCTGGAAAAGGTTCGAGAAATTGAACGGCGGAATCGTCGGTGTAAAGTCATGGGAACAGATCAAGAGAATTGCGGAGGCCGCTCTGGCAGTTGGGAAAGAACCAGAAGCTTAGGATATACACGGCGACTAGGGAGAGTAGCGCGCAAGTCCCCTTGTCCGGTAAGCACGTTAGTCACGCTCTCGATAATGAGTCCCAGAATCGAAGGTGGGCATCGGCGAGCAGCCCGCTGATAGCGTCTCGGTCAACCTTTTCTGGTAGCGGTGAAGTTGCCTGAGCCGCCAGCGCTTCTGATTCAAGTTGCGCGCCGAGCTCTCGAATTTCGGCGAGAGAATATTTCCCCTTACGGATTTCGATCAACTCATCTTTGTTTGGTCTTGGCAGCGTAATGCGCCCGAACTCCATCAACTCCTTTGCTTCTCCGTACAGTCGGATGACGTGCATGGCGTACTTGGTGTCGTATCCGTGTTTTTCCTCGAGTTCGGCACGGTGAATGTTCTTTTGCCCTTTCTCCCCGAGCAATCGTTTCATCTGGTCGTCCGCGAAGCCCAAGAATGGTTTCACGTGCCCCTTCGCGAGAAAAAGCTCAGGTCTGGAAGAAAACTGTTCCCACGTATTAGTACTGAACTCAAGTGGCGCGAACAAGAAATGCAGGGCTGACGGATTGCCTTTGGCGGCGAGCCCCGCCCACTTCATCAGCGTATACAGACAGACGTCCACATCTTGCGGGCCATTGCCGCCGAGTTTGCCTCCGGTTGTGAAAACGAAATGCTCCTCGCGTTCGAGGCCAAGAACTTTTACCGGTGGAGGAATGTAGAGTCCGTACCAGTCGGTGTCGTCGGTTGCACCGAGTTTCGCGCCGTGCGCCTGCGAGCCGCCGATGCAAGCCATGATCAGGTTTTCTTGATGAGCGAATCCGTATTGGCCGAAGTCGGGTTTCAATTTCAATCCTCGTCCGCTTCATTGTAGCGTGTAAAGTTCGCGATAGGTTCTTCTCAAGTCAAAGCAGTAGCTCACCCTTGACACATGTTCGGACCATGCCGCCCACCCAGATACGGGATCCATCCTGTTCTATGTGAACGCGGCCCGAGCGCTTCAAGGCGGTGCCCTGGCTGACGACATACTCCGAAGGCGCAATGCGGCTTCCAATAAGCCAATGCGCCAGCCCGGCATTTAAGCTCCCAGTAACAGGGTCTTCATGACCAATATCCTCCACACTAAAGGCACGCACCTCGAACTGCGCAGAGCTTCCATCTTTCAAGGGATTGAACGCGGCAAAGACTCCGACCTTCAGTCCCGCCAAGGTCGAGTAGTTCGGACGGAGCGCCAGAACTGCCTCTCGAGAACGCAGCATGATCGCCAACCAGCCCGAGCCGTTGTCGACCCAATTTGACGCGAGGATTGTGTCAGGTGTTAGGTCCAGGCCCTTGACGACCCGTGCCAGGATCTCAGGCTCGACCGGCCCGCTGCGGACCAGTTTAGGCGCGACAAACGAAAGGCCCGCAGGCGAATTTCGGATGTGGATGAGCCCCAGTCCACATTCCTGCACGATCTCCTTGTTTTTCGCGACTCCGCCTGTGGCTAACCAAACGTGGCAGCTTCCCAGGGTGGGGTGACCCGCAAAAGGTACCTCCCGCTCTCGTGTGAAGATACGAACGCGATAGTCAGAATCGGGCGACTTCGGTTCCAAGAGAAAGGTTGTTTCGCTAAGATTCGTCCAGCTCGCAAAGGCCGCCATCTGCTCGCCGCTTAGTGCGCCGGCGCCAATGACTACAGCCAAAGGATTGCCAAGTAAAGGTTTGGACGAGAACACGTCGACCTGCTGAAAGGCGAATACAGTCGAGTTTTTTCGCGGCGATTGTTTTTTGTCTTGTGCAGTCTCGAATGGATAAATCGCACTTGCGACTGTATTCGCCGCGGCGAGATTCAGGAAATTGCGTCGATCTACTAACATGCGGCCCTCCAATGGCTCGTAAATTTTTTTGGAAGTTATGGACGCGGCATAGAGTCGGTTGGGGACATCATGCGGTCGGGAAGGGGTAGGTTGGTTTCGCGGATGGGGCGATCGACTTCGCCGGGGCGTGCGGGGGATTCGAGGCCGTCGGTGAGGAGAAAGCCCTGGAGGGCGATGCCTGCGGTCCAGACATTTTCGAGGGCGACGATGTATTCGGCTTGAAGGTCGAAGAGTTTGCGCTGGGATTGCAGGACGCGGGGATTGGCGGCGAGCATGAGGCCGTATTTTTCGACCATCAGCGTGTAGGCTTTCTTTGCGCGAGGGAGCATTCCTTCGCGGTATTCGAGGGCCATCAGTTTGGCGTTGGCGTATTGATCGGCGGCGGTGGCGGCGCGGTCGCGCAGGGTAAGAGCGACGCGCTGCTTTTCTAAATTGGCGCGATCGAGGGCTGCCGCGGCCGCGTCGATATTTCCCTGATTGCGATTGAAGATAGGAATTTCGACGCCGACTTCGGCGATACCTTCCCAGCCTTTAGCGTGGGGAGCGGTGTCGAGAGTCTCGTTGTTGTATTCCATGCCGCCGCGGAGTTGGAGATCGGGAATGGGTTCGCGTTTCGCGCGGACGAGTTCGGCGGAGGCGCGGGCGGCGCTGGCTTCGGCGATCCGTGTGGCGGGTGATTGCGTGGCGATGGATTCAACGGCTTGATCTTCGTTGAGGTCGGGCCAGTTGTGTTCGAGATCTCCGGAAACGGTGGCGATCGGCAGATCGGGGCGGCCGAGAAGCGCTGCGAGGGAACGCCACTCTTCGCGAAGAGTGTTTTCCTGCATGCGGGCGGAGAGGCGCAGGCGCTGGGCGTCGACTTCGGCGTCGAGGACTTCGGATTCGTCGGCCTGGCCGGTGTTGGAAAGCTGGCGCTGGGTATCGGCGACGTTCTGTTGAATTTTGGCCATGTCGCGGCGGACGTCGAGAAGTTCCTGCGCGGCAAGGACGCGGAGAAACGCGGTTTTCACGGAGGTTTCCACGCGGATTTTCTGTTCCTGGGCTTCGATTTCGGCGAGTTGCGTTTCTTTGGAAAAGACGTCGCGGCTGCGAGAGAGTTTTCCGGCGGTGACGATGGTTTGCTGGACGAAAAAGCCTTGCTTGCCGCCGCCGACGGAGCCGCCGCGGATTTCGTCGCCAGTGTAGCCGACAGTGGGATTGGGGTAGAGGCCGGATTGCTGCTGGCGGGCCTTGGAGGCCCGGATTTCGGCTTCGGCCTGGCGAAGCGTGGGATTGGACTCAGCGGCGAGGCGCTGGGCTTCTTCGAGTGTGAAGAGGGGGGATTTGGGATTTTCCTGGGCGCGGCCGAGATGCGGATAGACCGGTTGGACGACTGGGATATTCATGTGGTGCTGCATTTCCTGGGGCGTCATATTCATGGGTTGCTGGCCGGTGGAGGAGATAGCAGCAGTGAACAAAATGAAGCTGAATGTTGCGAACTTTGTTTTAAGTGAACGCATGGACCGGCTCCCAGAAAAAAGGAAAAGTTTTAACACAGAGTTCGCAGAGGAAGAGCGCAGAGGGCACAGAGAAGATAAGAAGGAGTGTGGCGCTCGATCGGAAGAGCCCACCCTTACACACCAAGGGTGGGGCACCCTCAAGTTCTTGTGGTGGTCGGCGTAACCCAGAGCGCAGGCAAGAGTGCCTGCGCCACTCTTGTGGGATTTAGGAGGCATGGTTGTGCTCCTCGGGCTTAGGGGATTGGTGATTGCGGATCAGGGATTGGATTTCTTCGTATTTTTGGTCGGGGAGAACGCGGACCATGGTCATCATGCCCATCATGCCGGCGCTCCAGTTGGCAGGGAGGCCATGCGTTTCGGGTTTGGTGACGCCTTCGGCATTGTCCATGGCCATTTCCATGAAGGCGTCTTGCGGGAAACCGGGGACGGAGTTGGCGTTTTCGGCGATGGGGGAGTGATGGACGTGTTCGACGCCGAGGTGGTTAGCCAGAGTTTGCATCTGGCTGAGGGCTTTGGCGTCGGTCGAGTTGGCGGTCTGAATCTGACGGTCGCTGAGGAGGTCCATCATGCTGTTCATCATGTGATGGGGAAGATGGCAGTGAATCATCCAGTCGCCGGCATATTTGGCTTCGAACTCGACGACTTTGGCTTGCGCGACGCCGACGAGAACTGTGTTGGTGGGATACCAGGTGGATTCGGGCGCGCGGCCACCTTCCGTACCGGTGATGACGAACTGGTTGCCGTGGAGATGGATGGGATGATGATCCATGCCGAGGTTGACGAAGCGGAGACGAACGCGGCTGCCGAGGCGCGCGATGAGCGGCGTAGTGGAAGGAGCGGAGAGGCCGTTGAAGGTGAGCCAGTTGAATTCCATCGAGGCGGTGTTGGGGACGGTGTTCGAAGGGAGAATCGCCCATTCCTGCAGGACGATGGCGTAATCGTGATCGGCGTGAGGCGCGTATGAGGTCTGCGGATGGGCGATAAAGAGGCCGAGCAGGCCGATCATCTCCTGCATGGCGCTGTGAGCGTGGTAGAAAAAAGTGCCTTCCTGGTGCACGGTGAATTCGTAGGTGTAGATTTCGCCCGGCGCGATGGGCTTTTGACTGATGAAGGGGACGCCGTCCTGTTCGATGGGAACTTCAAGGCCATGCCAGTGCATGGAGGTGCTTTCGGGAAGCGCGTTTTCGACGATGATGCGGACGCGATCGCCTTGCGTGACTTGAATTGTGGGGCCGGGGCAGGAGCCGTTGTAGCCCCAGGCGTCAATAGTTTTGAAGGGAGCGATTTTGCGTTTCACGGGTTCGGCACGGAGTCGGAAAACCTTTGTCGTACCTTCGAGGGTGAAGGGGAGATCAGGGACGTCGGGAGTGATGACGGGGACGTGAGGATTAGTGCTGGCGTGCGGGGGCGCGGATTTGGATTTTGCGGTGGCGTGCGGATGCCGGGAATTTTTTTCATCCACCGCGGCGTTGGTTTGCGGTGAGGCAGCGTCGAGCGGGGTGCTGAGGCCGAAGAGGCCGGCGGTAAAAACGGCGGCGTCCTGGAAAAAATTCCTGCGAGAGCTGCTCATGAAATCCTCCGGATAAATGGCCAGAAGATATATAGATGTTTATTGGGCGAGCCCTGGCCATGATCGGCTAGCACAATTTTTGGTCGGGGAACAAACGAGTTTAGAGAAAGCGAATCAGAGGCGCAGAGGAGAATTGAAAGCAAGAGAAGAGGAGTGGCTTGGTGAACAACCTCGGCTGGAGATATCCAACGCAATCACGAGATAGGCCGTGGGACAGGAAGCAAAATCTGGGGTTGCAGAAACCGAGTGAGATGCAGAATCGGCGTGGAGTAGCCGGGATAGTAGTAGGGGACGAGTCGCGAAAAGAGAATCTGTTGGAAGGCAGTTGGGAGCAACCGCACCAGCGAGAACGGAAGTACCGTGAGAACGATTTGACGAGTGGTGGCAGCCGCTCGGTGGTTGCTCTTGCGTACCCGGTTGAGTGCAGGAAGAAAGATTGCAGCGCGTGGCGCAGAGAGGCGCAGCCAGCAGGCACAGCACGACCAGAGCAGAACCGAGGCGCGAAACGACGCGATGCCTTCTGGTGCGCATATTTCTATTGTACCCGTACCCGGGCAAAGCGGTATCAGATTCAAACTTGGCCCGCGCCAAGGCTCCGCGTCACACGGATGCTTCAAGGTCGAGGTTGGCGATCATATCGTCCAGGACGTTGTTGGCTTTGTCGCGCTGGGTTTCGGTGTCCTGGATGGTTTTGCGCAGGGAGTCGAGTTCGGTTTCCTGCTGGTCAAGTTCGCGGGTGTAGCGCTGGAGAAGGGCCTTCTCTTCGGCGCTGCCTTTCAGGGCTTTCATGTTTTCGCGAAGGCGGGCCTGGTCGGCGACGATGCGATCGATGTCTTTCTGGCGGTTTTCCATCTCGGTTTCGAGTTTGGCGACGGTGGCTTTCTGCGCGGCAATTTTCTTAAGAGGCTCGGCCACGGATGGGGAAAGGGAACCATTCTTGATGAAGACGGCAATCTGGTCCTCGTCGAGATTTGTCAATTGGAACGAGTTTTGCAGAACACGGATTTCTTCGACCGGCAGGGATGCCGTGGCTTTGGGCGAGATTTCGAGTTTGAAGCGGAAAGTTCCCGGGGCGGTTTCGTCGGGTTCCTTGTTGCCTTTGGCGAGAGTGGAGCCGACGCGGGCGGGATGCTCGATGATCAATGTTCGCTTGGAATCGTCCTGATTGCGAACGGTGTAGAGAGTGCGCTCGTGGAGTTCGCTGGATTGAACCATGACGCCCTTCGAGATTTTGATGCGCGTCACGCGTTGCGGCTGACTTGTGGTGGCGGCTTCGACGAGAAGGCCAAGGTCGGTGGCGTAGGAGAGCAGGCGGCGATCGCCGGGCTTGATGGGATCGGTGAGGCCTTCACCGGCGAAGACTTCGGATTCGAGGACGCTGAAGCTGCCGGCGTCAAGAGTGAGCGGGCTGGTGTTTTTCACCCACAGGGCGCGAAGCGGCCGGCCTGAGCTGGAAGTACCGCTCCACAGTGAAACTTTTTCGGCTTCGACGTCGGTCTGGGCGATGGGGACCAGAGCGGATTGATTTTTGCCGAGCGTCACGCGGTCCTTAAGTTTGTATTCGAAGAGGTCGCCGAGACTTTGGCCGTTTGCGGCAGCTGACGACGTCTCACGCGCGACATCAACCACGCCTGGCGCGAGCGTGAGCATGGAATTGGCACTACGGCTGCCGTACAGCCCGCCCCCAACTCCTCCTCCGGAACCGCCGCCCGTTACGGCATGTGGACGGTTGGCAACGCCGGGAATAACGGTGCCATTCACACTTATTTCTGAGCTTGAAGTGTCTACGGTGGGGGTGGCGGCTGTAACGGTCACGGTCTCGGCTGTGGCGCCGACCTGGAGTTGGCTGTTGAGCTGATTTTCACCGGGAGAAACGGCGAAATTCGAAACGACATTTGTTTTGAAGCCTGGACGTTGTGATTCAAGGCGGTAGTTGCCTACTGGCAGAGAAGAAAACGAATAGTTGCCGGAACTGTCGGTGAAGGTGCTGGCGAGCTGCGTCCCGCTTTCATCAAGAAGGCGAACCGAAGCGGCAGCGATTGCGGCCCCACTTGCATCCGTAACCGTGCCACTCAGGCGGCCGTTGCCGCCACTGAGCGTGGCAGCGTGGGTTTGCGGGGAGAGTTGCACGCTTTCCGGAAGCGGAACAACGGGGCGGCGGCTGTAGTAGGGCTCGGAAAGCTGCTGGATGAAGGAATGCGGCGCGCCTGCAACGAGGGAGAGTTCGACATTGTTCCAGTCTTCGCCGACAGTGTTGTCAACGATAGCCCAACCCTGTAGGAGGGGTTTTTTGTCTGGCTTGCTGGGAAGGACGATGCGATAGGTGGTTTTCCAGACGGGCACTTCGCTGATGTAGCTGACGTAGAGATTACGATCGCCCGTGCCGGTGGTGGAGAGGGTCATGCGGCGAATATCCTGATCGCGAGAAGCGGCAATGAGTCCGAGGTAGCGGCCGACTTCGAGCTTGAGGTCGCCGTCGAGGATGCGGATCGAGGTGGCGGGATTCAGATCGACGCTGCGAACTTCACCAGCGTCGGTGATGAGGGAGATTTCCTCGGTTTCGACAGTGAAGGTGGTGCTGGAACGAGTTTTGCGCTCGATACTGAGGAGCTTGCCGGTGATTGCGGGAGCCGTTCCGCTGCGGACTTCGATGCGAGCGCCGCGAAGGGCACCGAGAAATTCGGCTTGCGTGGGTTTTTCGCCGAGAGCGAGTCGAAGCGTGGCGAGGCGGCGGGCGAGCGGGGCTTCGGAGTTGTAGTCAACGCCGGTGATGCGGCCGCCGGAGAGATCGAGGACGGTGAGGGAGTTGAGGACGTCGTTGAGCTGGGAGCTGGTGAAGTCAATGTGGACATCCTGGCTGCCGTGCACGGAACCGAGATGTTCGAAAAAGCCAATACCGTTTTTGTAGAGGACGACGCGGCGAACGGGAAGCTTGGACGGCGATGCAGGGGCCGGTGTACGCGATTCGGCTGCGGGAGGCGGCGTCTTTGCGGGCGGTTGCGCGGCGGATTTCGTTTGCGCAAGAGCTGGGATGGAGAAAAGGAGGCATGCGGACACACTACGAAGGAAGACGTTCATGGACCACCTCACAGAGGAGTGACGTACAAACTTGATTACGGAG
>Ga0210403_10000176_pt1 | contig 71598 bp, 63 predicted proteins | sample IncBWC19MmetaG_FD_150863 | JGI IMG/M metagenome (GOLD analysis project Ga0210403, IMG submission 150863) | Forest soil microbial communities from Barre Woods Harvard Forest LTER site, Petersham, Massachusetts, United States - Inc-BW-C-19-M | ecosystem: Environmental > Terrestrial > Soil >...
GAACGGCAAACCGCTGGACGACGCGAAAGCATCTGTGCGGCGGGCCATCCAGATGGTGGAAGTCGTCTGCGGGATGCCGTCGCTGATGATGGGCGATTCGCTGGAGAATGTCTCGCGTGGGATCGATTCCGTGTCGATCCGGCAACCGCTGGGCGTGTGTGCGGGGATTACTCCGTTCAATTTTCCGGCGATGGTGCCCATGTGGATGTATCCGTTCGCGATTGCGTGCGGCAATACATTCATCCTGAAGCCGTCTGAAAAAGTTCCGCTGACGCCGACGCGGACCGCGGAGCTGTTCCATGATGCGGGAGTCCCGGAGGGAGTCTTTAACTTGATTCACGGCGATAAGGTCGCGGTGGACGCGCTGCTGGAGCATCCGCTGGTGCGCGCGATTTCATTCGTCGGATCGACGCCGGTGGCCAAGTACATTTACGAAACCTCGGCAAAGCACGGCAAGCGCGTTCAGGCGCTGGGCGGCGCGAAGAATCACCTGGTGGTGACTCCGGGCGCGGATCTGGAGAAAACGGTCGAAGCCATTATGAGTTCGGCGTTCGGCGCGGCGGGCGAACGATGTCTGGCCGGTAGCGTTCTGGTGCCGGTTGGCGAAGTCGCCGAGCCGCTGCTCGATCTGCTTCTGAAAAAGACCAAGGCGCTACACGTCGGCGACGGCCTGAAGCCTGGAACGGACATGGGTCCGTTGGTGACGGGCGATCATCGGAAGAAAGTGGTCGGGTATATCGAGAAGGGCGTGGCGGAAGGTGCGAAGCCGTTGTGCGATGGACGTGCGACGTCGGATGGCAGTGGATATTTCCTCGGCCCCACGATTTTCGACAACGTGACGCCGCAGATGACTATCGCCAAGGAAGAAATTTTCGGGCCGGTGCTTTCGGTGATCCGGGTGAAGACGCTTGATGACGCGATCGAATTAGTGAACAGCTCGCGGTTCGGCAACACCACGTCGATTTTCACTGCCGACGGAAAATCGGCGCGCGAGTATTGTTCGCGAGTCGAATGCGGCATGGTCGGCGTGAATATCGGGGTCGCTGCTCCGATGGCGTTTTTCCCGTTCTCAGGCTGGAAGAATTCCTTCTTCGGCGATCTGCACGCACATGGGAAGGACGCGGTGGCGTTTTATACCGAGCAGAAGGTCGTCATGACTCGGTGGTTCTGATTAACGGCCGCAGATGAACGTCGATCAAGAAGAATCCGATCCGCGCTAATCGGCGTTTATCCGCGGCTATCTAAATAAACGCCATGGTCTTGATGCCCGAAATATCAAACCGCTTCCGGCAGCGCATATTCTTGCACATGGCCTTATCGTCCATCAGGACCATGTAGCTCAAGAATTTGGCGAACCTCGCACGATCGCGCTCATCTGCGCCGCGAGGAAGCTGGTCGATCTTTTTGCGGACCATCCATCGTAGATCGTAGGAATCGGCGGTCCGGCAGAACGGACAGTTCAGCGTGGCCGGCTTGGTGGTGGGCGACTCGCGGTAAAACGCTTTTTCTTCGAGAGCCATTAGCGTGCCGCACCTGCGAGGTTCGACGCGACGACGCGTTGGAGGCTGGCTTCGAAGCGCAACGCGAACTCGTCCACATCGGATTTGGAAATATTCAGCGGAGGCGAAATACGGATCACGTTTCCATACGTGCCGCCCTTGCCGATCATCAGCCGATTCTCGCGCGACGCTTCCATCAGCGCGTTCACCGCGGCGGCCGCGGGAGCTCTGGTTTCGCGATCCTCCACCAGTTCGACGCCGACCAGTAGGCCCATGCCGCGAACTTCGCCGATGATGGAGTGCTTCGCTTTCATCTCTTCAAGCTTGGCACGCAGATAAGCCCCAACTTCGGCCGCGTTGATCATGAGCTTGTGTTCGTCGATGTAATCGATCACGGCCTTGGCCTGCGTGGCCGTCACGGGATTGCCACCGAAGGTCGAGATGGTCGCGCCTTTCATCGCGTCGGCCACTTCGGGACGTGCGACGGTGAGCCCCACGGGAGCACCGTTTCCCAGGCTCTTCGCGCTGGTGATGATGTCGGGCTGGACGCCCCACTGCTCGATTCCGAACCACTTCCCGCCAGTGCGGCCCCATCCGGTCTGCACTTCATCGCTGATAAACAGGCCGCCGAATTTTTTGATGATCCCGTGGACGATCTCGAAATATTCCTTGGGAGGCGTGATGAACCCGCCGACGCCCTGGATCGGCTCGGCAATGAACGCGGCGATTTTGCCTGACGTCGACGTGCGGATCATCTCATCCATATCACGCGCGCAACGTACGTTGCAGGACGGGTACGTCAGGCCAAGCGGGCAGCGATAGCAATAGCCGGCAAGCGCGTGGACGAAACCGTTCGGAGCGGAGAGGCCCAGCCGCCACGCGGAATTTCCGGTCGCCTGCATCGCAATTGCGGAGCGGCCGTGATAGCTGTGCCGCAGCGCGACGATTTCGTGATTTCCGGTGTAGCAGCGCGCCGTGACGAACGCCGTTTCGTTAGCTTCGGTTCCGCTGTTGGTGAAATAACTCTTAGTGAGCTTGCCGCCGGGCGTGATCTCCGCGATCCGTTTGGCCAGCGCAGCTTGTGGCTCATTCGCGAAAACAGTGGAGACGTGCTGCAGCTTATCCATCTGCTCGTGGACCTTCTTGTTGACCGTCTCATTGCAGTGGCCGACGCCGATGGTGACGATGCCGCCGAAAAAATCCAGGTACTGATTGCCGTCGATATCCCAAACGTATTGATCTTTGGCTCGCGTGACCACGAGCGGCTCCTTATAGTAATGAAAGACCGCCGGATACAGGTATTGTTGATTCGCCAGGATAATTTCTTGCTTGGTCATAGCAGCCCATTTATATCACAGGTGCGCTGCGCGTAAACTAAATACATGTTGCCGCGACTTGCTGTACTAGCTTCCGGCTTCTGGCTGTTTGCCGCGCTGACCTGTGGCGCTCCTCGCGGATGCGTTGGGAGCACCGCAGTGACTAGCTTCCGGCTCTCTGCCCGGCCTTCTGGAACCAACGCGCCCCAAGCGATTCCGATCCATCAGGTTAACAATCTGGGCTCGGGATTCCGCATCAGTTATGCGCCGCTCGATTTGCCCGCGAATCTGGGCAAGGACGCCAAGCTGACGTTGGTTGTCCTCCCCAAGGCGAACGACGGGCAGCTCACCGTGCTCGAGCCCCGGCTTGCCGCGAGTTCCACGGAATGGGCCACTCCTTTCGCGGCACGGATCGTGCTGGTGGTCTTCGCGCCGCAGGGGCTGGACGAAAAGCGGCTGACCAACCTGGTCACAAGAGACGACAACATGGTGGCGGCACTGGCCGACTACGCGGATCAGACCGCCGATCTGGAGGCAGGGCTGCAACTGGCGCGCGAGCTGGAGGAGCAGGCTGACGATGAGTCGACTCGTTCAGTTCGTCCAACCACACCGGCGGAGCAGGCGATCTTCGCGCTGGTGCGGGCACTGAACCCGTCGGTTTCGAGTTACGATCCGTTGGGCGCGGGTCGCCGCGCTGGATCGGCGACCATGATGGGCAAAGGCGTCGAAGGATTTTTCGAGAACGCGGGCGGCTTGTTCCCGGGGGCCGGCGCGCTGCCGATGATTAAACAATTCCTGATGCCGGATACGGAATTTCGCAGTGTGTACGCGATTCCCGGCGATTCCGATGGCATGACGCTGTGTGCGCAGCTCGCGCCACGCACGCGCAACAAGCTGGCCTACATGTGGGCTTACCGCGTGATCAATACGGCGCCGCCCGCGGCTTCCGTGTTGAAGGATAGCGACGTGCCCATCGGCCTGCGCGTGGGCGTGCCCCTTAAGCTGGACAATCAGGCGCAATGGCGGTTAATGGATCACGTTTTCGATTGGACACTGGTTCCGCAAGGATTTTCGCAGCCTCCCATGCACGTGATGGTGCGGCCTATTCCGGATGAACGCGCGCTGCGCGTCGATCTGCGCAAGTTCGCTGGCGCGCCCGGCGCATACACGTTGCAGGGGAAATGGGATTGGGATACGTACCAGATTGCCGGTACAGTGCGGCTGCATCGCTTCGACGATTTGAAGAGCGCGCGGCTGACTCCGGAATCGCAGGATAGACTTATTGCGGGTTCTGGTCCGGTGGATGTGGAAGTATCGGGTTGCGATTTTCTGTTCGTGGATCACGCCACCGTGCATCGTCCGCAGAGCGCACGGCAGATTCCTGTGGATCTTCCGCCGGATCGTCCGGCCGCGCAACAGAATTTGCGGGTCGAACTGGATACAGACGCGCTGCGTGCCGGGCCATACCTGCTGGCGCTTTCGCGCATCGACGGCGCCGTCACCGATGTTCCTTTTCGTGTCCTGCCGCCCGTTCCGAAACTCGACCGGATTCGCGTCAACGCGGGCGAGCGCGAGCAGGCCGTAACCCTCACCGGAACAGGGTTGGATCGGATTGTCGCGTTGGAATCGGATCGCGCGGAAATCGTACTCTCGGCGGCGACTGAGGGCGGGTCCCAGCGCAATGTGACTGTGCGGCTGCGCGCGGGCGCCAAGGCGGGTGATTCCGGGACCCTTTCGGCCAAAGTGGACGGAATGGCGGGAGCACTACGCCTGCCAGTCGCGCTGCAAGTTGTCGCGGCCCGTCCTCGAATTTTGGAAGCCAAACCGTCGCTTCCTCGCGATCTTGTTATCGCGCCTCGGGATGGAGAAATTCCCGCAGGGTCCTGGGTCGGATTCGCAATGAAGACCGACCTGACGGACGCCCAGCCCGTGTTGACGGTCCAATGCGCTGAGCCGGCGCTCACCGCCCAACTTCTCAAGTTGCGGGGCGGCGAGAAGCAGCCGGGAGGACAGCTGATTTCCGGAGGTGCGGGCGCACTGTTTCTTTCGCTCGATCCCGGAGCCGTGGGGCAATCCGGCTGCACGCTCACGGCGATCGTGGAAACCGAGGTGGGCAAATCCGACGCGTTCACGCTTGGAAAGGTGGTGCGGGTGCCGCGCATCGAAAGCTTCACGATGACCGACGAAAAATCCGGCGACGGATTTTACGGAATCCTCAAGGGATTCGATTTGGAAACCATCGAGAAGACCGGCTGGGACGCGCGTGTGGGATTAAACGTCGCGGAGATGCCGCGTCCGATCGCGGGCGAAGGCTCGAAACAATCGCTGCGCATCGCGATGCCATGGCCGTCGCCAAGCCCGAAGGCTCCATTGTCGATCTGGCTGCGCGGGGAGGCCGAGGGCCGCGCTACCAAGGTGACGCCGTAGTTTGCGCGCTGAGGAGTTCGACAAGATCGTGGAACGCGCGCTGCGGCGCATCCCGGCGCGGTTTCGCAAGCGCATCGAAAACGTCGCGATCGTCGTGGAGCGCGAGCCTCCGCGGCCCGGTCTGCTGGGCTTATATCATGGCGTCCCTTTGACAGCGCGAGGGGTTGGCGACAGCTTCCGCATGCCGGACCAGATCACGATTTACCAGGGTCCGCACGAACGGCTGTCGAGCAATCCTGTGGATTTGGAAAAGATGGTCGCCGATACGGTGTGGCACGAGATCGCACACTATTTTGGAATGGACGAGCCACAGGTCCGGCGGGCGGAACGGCGGAGGAGATCCAGTCCGTGACGCCACAGGCTAAAGCCCGTGCCACGTTATGATCCGGTGCTACATCACCGACCGGCATCTGCGCGGACTCGACAACGCAGTGCGCGAATCCGTCGACTGGATTCAGGTCCGCGACAAAGAACTTCCCGCGCGCGACCTGCTGGCACTGGTTCGCCAAGTAATGGCAAGAGAGCAGAAGGTCATCGTGAATATCCGCATGGACGTCGCGCTGGCCGCGGGCGCGTCGGGATTACATTTGCCGGCTGGCTCGCTTCCGCCATCGAGGTGGCGCGCCGTCGCTCCATCTGGATTCCTGATTGGAGTCTCCTGCCATGCGATTGAAGAAGTTCGCGCGGCTGAACAGGAAGGAGCGGACTACGTCGTATTCGGCCCGATTTTTGCACCGCTGTCGAAAACATCCGGCCTGGCCCCGCGCGGTCTAGAGGCGCTTGCGGCAGCGGCGCGTGACGTAAAGATCCCGGTGCTGGCGCTGGGGGGCATCACGCGAGAGAACGCAAAAGCCTGCATGACTGCCGGAGCCGCCGGGATCGCCGCGATATCACTTTTCGAGACTTGCTAAACTTTGATCCGTGCCCGCTGCCGCCGCGAAACAGGCGTATACGCGTAAAGAGGTTCTCCGGCTCCTGGGAATCTCTGAACGTCAACTCGTGAGTTGGGAGCAACAGAAGCTGGTCGCGTCGACGCCGAGCTACGGCTTTCGCGAACTGCTCGCGCTTCGCACGATTTTGAAGCTCCGCGCGGACCGCGTACCTGCTTTGCAGCTTCGCAAGGCGCTGGCGGCGCTCCGCCAAAAACTCAAACACGTTGAAAATCCACTGACCGATCTCAAGCTGTACGCCGATGGGAAAAAGGTCCGCGTGGAGATCGACGGCGGCGCGATGGAAGCGGTTTCGGGCCAGCTCCTGCTCAACTTCGGCAAATCTGAGCTGAAACGGCTGGTGGAGTTTCCGCAAAAGAGCCGCGCGGCTACGGAACGCGACCAGCGCGCGACGGCCGAACGATGGTTCCAGCGCGGACTCGACCTGGAACAGTCCGGCGCGCCCGCCGAACAGGTGATCGAGGCATATCAAAAAGCGATCGGCCTGGATCCAAACTCCGCCGGAGCGCTGGTGAACCTTGGGACTATTTACTTCAACGCGCGCAAGTGGAGCGACGCGGAAAAATATTACCGCCAGGCGCTCGAAGTGGATCCCGAATACGCGCTGGCTCACTTCGATCTGGCCAATCTGTACGACGAACGCGGGGACCGCACCCGCGCGCTCACACACTACGAAGCCGCCTTGAAGATTTCGCCTAACTATGCCGATGCACACTACAATGTCGCGCTGTTGTATCAGGGGTCGAACCAGCCGATGAAAGCTGTCCAGCACTGGACCACCTACTTGAAGCTGGATCCTGCCAGCCACTGGGCGACCATCGCGCGGCGCGAACTGGCGAAGCTGCGCGAATCCACAGTGCTGCCTGGGTCGCGGATTTCGGAACCGCGCGGGTAAAATAGTAAAGGCATCTCTGCCACTCTAATCGAGGCAAAGCTTGAATCGAATTACTTTTGCATTCCGCGCGTTTTTCGCCATCCTCTTTGGTGGCTCGCTTCCTTCCGACATCGCGCAGGCGTATGGATATTCAAAGATGGTCCCCACGCGTCCCACGGCGCCGCCGAAGCCTCAAGCCGGCCCATCCGACGGCGCGGTTCAGATCCTGGCGATTCTGCAGCGCGACGCGAGGCTGGTCGATTTTCTGATGGAAGATATCTCCGCTTATTCTGATGAGCAGGTGGGCGCCGCTGTTCGTGATGTGCAGGAAAACGCGCGCAAGGCGATGCAGCGCTATTTGAAGCTCGCGCCGGTGATCGACGGCGTCGAAGGCACCTACACCAAGGCCGACGTCGACGGAATCAAACTGATCGGCAATGTTCCGGCGAGCGGGAAAGCTCCCGGCGGAACGCTTCGTCACAAGGGCTGGCGCGCCGAAAACGTCGAGCTTCCGTCGACACCCCCCGGGACCGTGCTGGCGCCTGCGGAGATTGAAGTCGAGTGAACCTAGGGATCGATCTCGGCACCACCAATTCAGCGCTGGCATACATCGATCCGCAGGAAGCGGCCGAAGCCGATTATCCTCCGATCCACGTTCAAGAAGTGCCGCAGTATGTCGCGCAAGGCCGCATTGAGCCCCGCCGCACGCTGCCGTCGTTCCTGTATCTGGGCGATCAGGAATACGTCGGCGTCTTCGCGCGCGAGCAGGGCGCGCTGGTCCCCACCAAAAGCATTCATTCGGCGAAGAGCTGGCTCTCGAATCCCGAGGTGGACCGGACGGCGAAGATTCTTCCTTGGGATGCGCAGGATGCGGGCCGCGTTCTTTCGCCGGTCGAAGTTTCTTCGCGCATCGTGAAGCATCTGAGCGAGGCGTTCGCGAAACAGCACGGGTCGACCGTGGGCGAACACAACGTAGTCCTGACGGTTCCCGCGAGTTTCGATGAGGAAGCCTGCGAGCTGACGGTGCTCGCGGCGCGCGAAGCGGGAATCGAGAATCTCACGCTGCTCGAAGAGCCGGCTGCTGCGTTCTATTCATGGATCGCCAACGATCTGGCGCGATCGCAAAAGAGTCTTTTCGATGGACAGATTGTCTTGGTTTGCGACGTCGGCGGCGGCACCAGTGACTTCACTCTGATCCGCGTGGCCCGCGACGGCGACCGCGTCGATTTCACGCGCACTGCCGTAGGACGGCACCTGCTGCTGGGCGGCGATAATCTCGATCTAACCCTCACCTGGCTGGTGGAAGCCAAGCTGGGCAAATCGTTATCGATCCGCCAACGTAGCGGACTTCGCCGCCAGTGTGCGGCTGCAAAGGAGCAGTTGCTTTCTGATCCGAATCTAAAGAGTGTCGAGGTGACGGTGCTCGGGGCAGGATCCGCGCTGGTTGGCGGCACGCTGCGCACGGAAATTCTTCGTGAGGAGGTGCTGGAACTCGCGCTGGATGGATTCCTGCCGGTGTGCGAAGTGGCCGACAAGCCCAAAGAAGAAGAAAAGAGCCTGTTTCGCGAACTGGGTCTGCCGTACGTGGCCGATCCCGCGGTGACCCGTCATCTCGCCGCATTCTTAGCGACTGCTGGCGACGTGAAACCGGACGCGATCCTGTTCAACGGAGGTTTCTTCATCCCCGAGATTCTGCGCCAGCGCGTCGCCGATGTGATGGAGCATTGGTACGGCAAGCGTCCCGTGATTTTAGAAAATCGCGATCTGGATCTGGCGGTCGCGGTGGGCGCGGCCTATTACTCTTACGTCCGTAAAACCGGCGCGGGGCTGCTGGTGCGCGGCGGATTGCCGCGATCGTACTTCATCGGTCTTGCCGGTAGTGGTGACGCTCTACGAACGCTGTGTCTGGTTCCGCGCGGCGCTGAAGAAGGCTCGACGCTCGAAGTCGACCCCGGGAATTTGCAGCTGGTCGCCAATAAAGCCGTGGCGTTTCGACTGTACAGCTCGCGCACGCGGACTGAAGACAAGGCCGGAGACGTCGTTGAATTTTCGAAAGAAGACGGCGACTTGCATCTCCACGCGCCATTGAACGCTGTTCTTCGATTCGGCAAGGCCGGGGAGCGTTTAGTTCCGGTGAAGCTGGGCGCGCGGCTCACGGAAGTCGGGACGCTTGAAATCTGGGCTGATTCCAAGGAGACTGAACATCGCTGGCGTTTGCAGTTTGAATTGCGCAAAACGGCGCAGACGGCTGCATCGCGCCCCGCCGCGGTGGTCAGTGAAGAAGCACTGGACGCTGCAGAAACGCTGATTCCGGCAACGTTCCACGATGCGACACTTGAGCCGCAGCAACTTCCTGCGAAGCTGGAACAAACGCTCGGATTGGGCCGCAATTCCTGGCCGCTGGCGGCTATCCGCAAGCTTGCCGATCAGATGCTGGAAATCGCGGACGGCCGCAAACGCAGCGCTGCGCACGAGCTGCGCTGGCTGAATCTGTATGGATTTTGTCTGCGCCCCGGATTCGGCTTCCCTGGCGACGACTATCGCATCGAGCAGGCCCGCCGCGTCTACGCCGGTGGTTTGCAGTTCGCGAATCAGGTGCAGAACGAAATCGAGTGGTGGATTTTCTGGGGCCGCGTCGCCGCTGGATTGAATCGCAACCAGCAGACCGACATTTTCCAGCGCCTCTCGCCTACACTGCTTCCGCGAGCTTCCAAGAGGCAGCCGCGCGTCAATCCAAGCCTGCTTCGCGAAATGTGGCGCGCCGCCGCGAGCCTGGAGCTGCTGCCGATCCAGACCAAGACTCAATTGGGAGACGAGCTCATCGCGCGGATCAAGCAGGGTGACTTCGTAGATACCGGGCTGTGGTGCCTGGCGCGATTGGGCGCGAGAAAGCTGTTCTACGGCCCGATCAATCAGGTGCTTCCGCCCGCGACGGCGACGCGGTGGATCGAAGCGATCGCTAAAGTGACCAAAGCGGAAGACGCCGTGGCGGCAATGGCGCGCCGCACGGGCGATGGGACGCGCGATTTATCAGGTCCCGCTCTCGACGTGGTGCGCCGCTCATTCCCCGAGATCGACCTGGAAGCCGATTCGCAGGATCAGCTCGCCGCGATGGGCAAAGTTTTCGGCGAAGAATTGCCGGCGGGCTTGGTATTCAATGAATGAGCTCGCACTCATCGATCGCATTCGGCGCATGACGCGCGGCCAGCGCGGGCTGGTACTCGGAATCGGCGATGATTGCGCCATCTACCGGCCCCGCGCCAACGAGGATCTTCTATTCACGACCGATCAGACCATCGAAGATGTGCACTTCCTGAGCTCACACGCGCCACGCGCAGTCGGAGAGCGATCGCTGGCCCGCAGCCTCAGCGATATCGCCGCCATGGGAGGCATCCCGCGCTTCTGCCTGGTGACGCTGGCGGTTCCGGCGAATTATGAAAAATGGATCGACGCCTTCTATCGTGGATTGATCGGGTTGGCAAAGCGGACGAAAACACTGCTCGCCGGCGGCGACCTTGCTCATTCCAAAAACATCCATTGCGACGTCATAGTGTGCGGCTCGGTCCAGCGTGGCAAAGCTTTGCGCCGCGATGGCGCGCGTCCAGGTGATCGCGTCTACGTTTCGGGCGCGCTTGGAAAGTCCTGGACGCGCCGCATTGAGCCGCGGCTGGCTTTGGGCCAGAAGCTAGTCGGCCGCGCGACGTCCTGCATCGATCTCAGCGACGGTCTTTCGCTCGATTTGCATCGCGTGTGCCTGGCATCGCACGTGGCGGCGGACCTCGATCGAATTCCCCTGACCCGTGGCGCCACCATAGAACGCGCCCTCAACGGCGGCGAAGACTACGAGCTGCTCTTCACGCTTCCGCGCGGGAAGACTGCACCGCGCGGCACATTGCCGATCGGAACGATTGTGGCCGGCACGCCCGGCGCGATACGATTCGAAGGTCGTACGCTTCGACCTCTGGGGTACGACCATTTCCGATGACCTCCGACCCTGCTCCCATACTCGACCTGATCGAAGCCTTCCGGCGTTCGAAGACCATGTTCGCCGCCGTCGCACTCGGAATCTTCGATGGCGAGCGCCCCGAGGGCGCAGCAGTGGACCGTCTGCTCGAAGCGTGCGTGGCTCTGGGACTGCTCGAAAAAAAGGGTGAGGAATTCGTGAATACGCCGATCGCCGATGAGTATCTCCGCCGCTCCAGCCCGCACACGCTATCCGGCTATATTCTCTATTCGAACGCAGCACTGTACCCGATGTGGGCGCATCTGGAGGACGCGGTGCTCGAAGGCACGCACCGCTGGAAACAGGCGTTCGATCTGGAAGGCGGACTCTTTTCGCATTTCTTCAAGACCGAGGAAGGCAAGCGCCATTTCCTGACGGGCATGCATGGGTTCGGAATGCTCAGCTCTCCGAAAGTGGTCGCGGCGTTCGATCTCTCGCGCTTCCACCGGCTGGTGGATCTGGGGGGCGCGACCGGCCACCTGGCTCTCGCTGCAAAGGATCGCTATCCGCATTTGCAGGTAACTCTGTTCGATCTCCCGGAAGTGATCGAATTCGCACGTCAGCGCGTCGGCACTCAATTGGAACTGATTGCCGGCGATTTCTTCATTGACGAGCTTCCATCCGCTGACCTGTTTGCTGTGGGCCGCATTCTTCACGACTGGAGCCAGGAGAAGATTACTCATCTGCTGGCCCGAATATACGCGGCGCTGCCTCCAGGTGGCGGACTGCTTATCGCCGAGCGGCTACTCCACGAAGATCGGCGCGGACCGGTGTCTGCTCATATGCAGTCGCTGAACATGCTGGTGTGCACGGAAGGTCGTGAACGAACGCTCAGCGAGTATGCGGCACTACTCTCCGCGGCAGGCTTCACCACGGTAGATGGCCGCGTCACGGGTACTGTGCTGGACGGGATCCTCGCGATCAAATAGTTACTTCCAGGTGACGCGAACCGGATCTGCGTGTTCGCACCTGATGGTATCCGTCACACCGCTGGAGATTTCGGCGCAGGCGTTCGACGTGGCCGTGCGCAGCGCGAATTCCTTGGTCGATCCCGCAGCCGTTCGGCAGGACGTGCGGCCGTCATACTGCATGCACACTTCAACTCGATTCGCCGCCGTACCTATGGTTGAATACGCGATCAACGCGATCAGCGCTGCGAATAACAAAACTCCGATGAGGACCGGTTTCTTCATCCGTGTGTGGCCGTCGGTTCCGTGAAGAACGCGCCCATGCGCCGGAATTTTTCGTAGCGCTCGTCGATCAGCTGCTGTGACGGCATGCCGGACAGCTCATTCAGAACGTGCCGCAAGGTTCCTCCCAGCGCTTCGGCCGCGTTGTCGGGATTCGTATGTGCACCTTCACCCGGCTCGGGAATAATGCCGTCGATCAGGCCAAGCTCCAGCAAATCCGGCGCGGTCATCTTCAGTGCGGCGGCGGCCTGCGGAGCTTTTCCCGAATCGCGATAGATAATCGCCGCGCAGCTTTCGGGCGAGATCACGCTGTAGACCGCGTTTTCCAGCATGTACACGCGGTTGCCGACGCCCAATGCCAGTGCACCTCCGCTGCCGCCTTCGCCAATCACGACCACAATGACCGGCACGCCGAGCCGGGACATCTCGCGAAGATTATGGGCGATCGCTTCACCTTGACCGCGTTCCTCCGCATCCTTGCCGGGCCACGCGCCTTGCGTGTCCAGAAACGTGATGATCGGACGATTGAATTTCGCGGCGATTTCCATCAGCCGCAGCGCCTTGCGATAGCCTTCCGGACGCGGGCAGCCGAAGTTGCGGAAGACTTTCTGTTTCGTGTCGCGGCCTTTTTCCTGCGCGATGATCATCAGAGGCCGGCCATCAAACCAGCCCATCCCCGCAACGATGGCGTGATCCTCGCCGAACGCGCGGTCGCCGTGCAATTCATGAAAGTTCAAAAAAAGCCGCTGGATGTAATCGAGCGAGTGCGGACGCTTGGGGTGCCGCGCAAGCTGGACGCGTTCCCAACTTGGATTCGAAGGTTGTGGCGCTGGAGTATCGGCCATGTGTGCAGCTTCGGTCAGCCCGCCAGAACTTCCATCGCCTCAGTCCCGCAGATTCGGGCCACTTCAGCGCAAAATTCCTTATCCGGACGAACCTTCGCTGTAATGTCCAGGATAACCGAGAAGTCCCTCGACTTTTCGAGGCGCAGCCGGACCTCGGTCTCGCCAGGCTTCTGCTGGAACAATTGCTGTAGCGCGACGGCCCGATCCGAGCCGCCAGATCCATTCACGGGAACGCGAATGGAAATCAATGAAGGCAGGCTTACGCGCGCCACTTCGAGTGGAACGATATCTTGAATCGAAATCTTCGGCGGCGCGTTTTCTTCCGGCAGCACCAGTCCGCGAACCAATACGGCTTTGTCTTCGTCGAACAACGAAATCAGCCGCTCATATTGCGTCGAGAAGACCATCCCTTCGATGGATCCTTCCAGGTCCTCGATCTGCATCGACGCCCACAGCTTGCCTTCTTTGCTGCGCCGCCGCTGGACCCCGGTGAGGATTCCGCACAGCGCGACCTCGGTATTCTTCGCGAGCCCTTCCAGCTTGCCGGTGGTGTGCGTGGCGAGTTCCTTCACCTTGTCCATGTGCGCGTCCAGCGGATGCCCGGTGATGTAGAATCCGAGCATCTCTTTTTCACCTGTCAGCTTTTCCTGGCCGGTCCAATCCTGGACTTTGGGCAGCGGGTGATCGGCAGCGGGTTGCTCTTCCATCATCGACGTGAACAATCCGGACTGGCCGCTTTCGCGATCCTTCCATGCGCGGGCGCCGGTTTCCATGGTCTTGTCGATAATCGCGGTGAGCTGGGCGCGCGTGCCCTCCAGCGAATCCATCGCGCCGGCCTTGATGAAGCTTTCGATCATGCGTCGATTGACCGCGCCCAGATCGACGCGCTCGCAGAAGTCGTACAGCGATCCGAAGTTTCCACCTTCAGTCCGCGCCTTGGCGATCGATTCCACCGCATTCCCGCCAACGTTCTTGATCGCTCCCAGGCCGAAGCGAATGCCGTCGGGTGCGGGAGTGAAGTCGAAATCCGATGAATTGACGTCTGGAGCGAGAATCTTGATTCCCATCTCGCGGCACTCGTTGATGTATTTGACGACTTGCCCCGTGTTTCCGGTTTGCGACGTGAGCAGTGCCGACATGAAGTCCAGCGGATAGTGCGTCTTTAAGTATCCCGTGATGAACGCCAGATAGGCGTATGCGGCCGAATGCGATTTGTTGAATCCGTAGCCGGCGAACTTCGCCATCTGATCGAAAATCTTTTCGACCTTGCGTGAGGAATGACCCTTGGCCTTCGCACCTTCGAGGAAACGGGCGCGCTGCTTGGCCATTTCCTCCATTTTTTTCTTACCCATCGCGCGACGGAGCAAGTCGGCTTCACCTAGCGAGTATCCGGCGAGGCGATTGGAGATCTGCATCACCTGCTCCTGATACACGATCACGCCGAAGGATTCTTCCAGAATGTCCTTCAGTTCCGGAAAATCGTAGGTGATTTCGCGCCGGCCGTGCTTACGATCGATGAAGTCGTCGATCATGTCCATCGGGCCGGGACGGTACAGCGCGTTCAATGCAATAAGATCGTCGAGCCGGTCTGGCTGGTAGCGCCGCAAAATATCACGCATTCCCGGAGATTCAAACTGGAAGATTCCGCTGGTGTAGCCCTTTTGAAAGACCGCCTCGTAGGTCTTTTTGTCGTCGAGCGGAAGATCCTCCACGTGCAGCTTCACGCCGCGATGCCGCTCGATCAGTTTGAGCGCGTCCTCGATGATGGTCAGCGTGGTAAGGCCCAAGAAATCCATCTTGAGCAGCCCCAGCTTTTCCAACCCGACCATGTCGTACTGGGTGACAATTTCGTCTTTGTTGGTCTTGTACAGCGGGACCAGTTCTTTGAGTGGCAACGGCGAAATCACCACGCCCGCCGCGTGGACCGATGCGTTGCGAGCCATGCCCTCCAGCCGCTCGGCGACCTCTAGAACTTCCTTCACACGCGGTTCCTTGCGAGCCAGCTCGTCGAGCTGGGGTTCCATTTTTCGCGCGTCTTTGAGTTTGATATTCAGAGGCTGCGTGGGGATCAGCTTGGTGATCTTGTCGACATCCGCGAAGCTGATATCCAGCGCGCGGCCCACATCCTTGATCGCAGCGCGCGCTCCCAACGTTCCGAACGTGATGATCTGGGCGACTTGCTCGCGTCCGTACTTTTCAGTGACATACTGAATCACGCTCCCCCGCCCGCGTGTGCAGAAGTCGATATCGATATCGGGCATACTGACACGCTCGGGATTCAAAAAGCGCTCGAAGATCAAGCTGTACTCGAGCGGATCGATGTCGGTGATCTCCATCGCCCAACTCACCAGACTTCCTGTCGCCGAGCCGCGTCCCGGGCCCACGGGAATGCTTTTCTGCTTCGCGAATTGTATGAAGTCCCAGACAATCAGGAAGTAGCCTGAGAACTTCATCTGCTGGATCATCTTAATTTCGCGATCCAGCCGTTCGCCGTATTCGGCCATGTCATGCTTCAGGCGGCCTTGGGCTCTAAATGCTTCCAATCGGCCGCGCCGCTTCTCGAATCCCTGGCGCGCGATGTATTCGAAATAAGTATCGATGGAGTGGCCTAGTGGAACAGCGAATTTCGGAAACGGCTCCTCCACTGGGTCGAGCTTTATCTGGCACCGTTGCGCGATGTCCCAGGTCCGGTCGAGGGCGTGTTCCACTTCGCCGAACAGCGTCATCATCTCGTCGCGGGTCTTGATGTAGAAGGCTTCCTGCTCGAAGCGCATCCGGTTTGGATCGGAAATGGTCTTGCCGGTCTGGATGCACAGCATGATCTCGTGCGCCCGCGCGTCATCGAAACGCAAGTAGTGCGAATCGTTGGTGACCACCAGCGGAATGCCCGTGTCCGCCGCCAACCGATTCACCAGCGGCATGACGCGCTTGTCAGGCTCCAGGCCGTGATCCTGCATTTCCAGGAAGAAGTTCTTGGGACCGAACAGATCCGTGTACTCGTACGCGATCCGTTTTGCATCGTCGTACTTGTCCGCCAGCAGCGTCTCATTGATATCGCCGCGCAGGCACGCCGAAAGCGCGATCAGGCCCTTGGAGTGCCGCGAAAGCAGGTCTTTGTCGATGCGCGGCTTGTAATAGAATCCGTCCAGATAGCCCGTCGACACCAACTGAATCAGATTGCGATAGCCCTCCTGGTTTTCGCACAACAGCACCAGGTGGTTGTAGCGATTACTCTCCGAGTTGACCTTGTGACCCTGCTGGGCCACATATACTTCACATCCTATTACGGGATGCACGCCCTTGGCTTTGGCCTGGTTATAAAACTCCACCGCGCCGAACAGATTGCCGTGATCGGTCATCGCGATTGCCGGCATCTTCTGTGCCGCGACAAGGTCCATCAACTGCGAGATTTCGCAGGCCCCGTCGAGAAGGGAGTAGTCGGTATGGCAATGCAGATGAACGAACGGCGCGGGCATAGGCGTAATCCTGATCGCCGGGGGAGACTTTCAGTATAGCCCGCACCTGGTTGGGCGCGATCTAGGCGTGCGGCGCTATTTGTCTTTCTTCGTCTCGGTCTCGAACTTCAGCGTCGATTCGGTGGCCAGCTCGTTCGCGACCGTGGTTCCATCCACCACCACGCGCCGGTCGCCGCCGGAGCTGGTCAGCTCAAATTGCCGCCCCCACAGAATGAGCCCTCGGGAATTTCCACGCAGCTGGTTTACCGCGTGGCGATGTTCACAGATCCAAAAGTCGTTTTCCGCGTTACCCGCCTTGGCCCTTTGCAGGGCGTAGTCCAGCTGCAGAACAGAACCCTTGCGGAAAGCGCTGAGCGCTTTCGAAATGGGGCGATCGTCATAGTGATTTACTACCGTCACTTGCTGTTCGCAGCCCGATTCAACGAAAGTGACCTCTATATGCTTTGGATAGAACGTAGCCGGATCGATCTGTACGATCGCCTGCGCCGAGCCGGTGCAGCGTTGAACCGGATCCGTCGAATCCTTGGTCCCTTTATCCGCATCGATCGCCAGCGTGATTGCCTGGGGTGACCGCGAGCGGATTTTCACGTGGGCGCTCCGCAGCAGCGCGTCCAGCCGAAACGAATCCTGCGCCTCCTGCTCCACCGTGCAGCGCGCATCGGCATCGGCATTGGCCAGATACGGCTCACGGCCATCGCCCCAGGCGAGCACGGCATTGCAGCGCTTCCCGTCGCTTCGAATCGGCGATTCGACGGTGACCGATGGAATCTGCTCCAGCACGTTGTCGTGCTTGTCGATGATGGATCGCGTAGTTGTGGTGGTCCAGGTCCAGTGGCGCTCGTGTGCCCGGTTTTCAATGAAAGCGCTTCGCGCTTTGGCGAGAAAAGCCGATGCATCCGAGTCCGCGGCGACGCCCACTGGCAGGAAACACAAGCATACCGCGAGCAGCCTCATATGTTCTAAGCTACTCTTCTTGCAGACAAAAAGTTACTCCTCACGCAAGGAAACCAGCGGATCCACGCGAGCCGCGCGCCGCGCCGGAAGCCAGGACGCTAACAGCGCAACGCTGGTCAACGCCACCGGGACGCCAACGAAGCTTGAAGTATCGTGGGGAGTCACGCCGAACAGCAGGCTCTGGAGCAATCGCGTGACGAAGAATGCGGCGCACAAACCGATCGCGAGACCGAGTGCAGTCATACGAATCCCCTGGCCCAGCGTCAATCGAAGAATATCCTGCGGCTTGGCGCCGAGGGCCATGCGGATTCCAATTTCGCGCGTGCGCTGGCTGACGGCGTAGGAAATGACGCCATACAGCCCGATCGCTGACAACATCAACGCGATGATCGCGAACAAGCCCAGTAGAAACGTCGAAAACCGGGGCTGAGCGACCGATGCCGCCCGAACTTCATCCATCGTGTGAAATTCTCCAGCCGCCTCGGTGGGATCAATCGCTGTGACCTGCTCGCGGATCGCCGAGACGAGCTGTACCGGATCGCCGGACGCGCGAACCACCAGATTCAAGAATTGTTGCGTGGGCGCCTGTGCAAATGGGACGTACATCTCTGGCGGAGGTTGGCCCTGCAAAGAAAAGTGCCGGACGCCCCCGACGATTCCGGTGATTTCGCGCGCTGCGCCGCCGATCACCAGATGCTGGCCGAGCGCGCCCTGACCGGGATAGTAGCGGCGCGCGAACGGCTCATTCACCATTACTACCGGCTTCGACTTCGCCGTATCGAATGTGGCAAAGTCCCGGCCTTGCAGCAAGGGGATGTTCATGGCGCGAAAATAATTACCCGCAACGCGGCGATAGTTCGCGTCGTCGTCCTGATGCGGCGGATATGATCGCCCTTCTACCCGAAAGGAGCGATCGTTCATCTGCCCGCTCAACGGGAGTTCGGTAATTGCTCCGGCCGCTTCCACGCCTCCCAGCGCCGACGTCCGTTCGATAAGCTGGTAGACGAAGTGCTGGCCGTCGGCGGGAAGCTGGATTTGCGTCGTCACCACGTGAGCCGTTTGAAATCCTGGATTCACGTGTACCAGCAGCCAGAAGCTCTTCAGCATCAACCCCGCGCCGATCAGCAGCACCAGTGACAGAGCCATCTCAGAAACCACCAGCGCTCCGCCCACCGCGTTCACTCGCGACGATCCGCGCGAGCCTTCTCTGAGCCCGTCCTGCAGGTAGCTTCGGGTCGACCGGAGCGCAGGCGCTGCTCCAAAGACGAGCCCGGTCAGAATCGAAATCAGCGCCGCGAACGCGAGCACGGTTCCGTCCAGGTGAACCTCGGCAAGCCGCGGCAAATCCGGCGGGCCGAATCGTTTGAGCCCTTCGACGGCCCAGCTGGCCAGTGAAATCGCGACCACACCGCCCAGCATCGCCAGCATAACGCTTTCAGTCAAAAGCTGCCGGACGATCCGCATGCGTCCTGCGCCGAGCGCTGCACGAATCGCGACTTCGCGCTGCCGCGCCGCTCCGCGCGCCAGCAGCAGATTGGCGACATTCGAACACGCAATCAGCAATACCAAGCCAACCGCGCCTAAAAGAATCCACAAGGCGGAACGTACCGAACCCACTTTGACGTCCGCCAATGATTCGAGGCGCACGGTCCAATCAGTGTGCGTCGCAGGTTCACCTTCCGCAAGCTGTCGAGCTATAGAGCCCAGATCCGCCTGCGCCTGATTAGAGGTTGCGCCGTTCTTCATTCTCCCTATCAGCCGCAAGAATCGCGCATTCGCGACCTTCATTCCGGGATTCAGCATTGGAGCCGGGACGAAGATCTGCGCAGTCGTGATCAGCGGGATATCGGTTCCGAGCACACCGATCACGGTGACCCGCTCGCCATCGAGCTTCAAAGATTTACCGATGATTTCATGATCGCCGCCGAAACGCTGCTGCCAGATCGTGTGACCCAGAATCACCACCTGCGGCAGCGTCGCGTTCTCATCCGCGCGCGCAAAACCTCGGCCGATCTGGGGCCGCACTCCGATCGCGTCCAGCAGATTCCAAGAAACCAGCATGGTCTTCACATGCTCGACCTGATTTCCGGCTGCCAGGTTTGAGGCGCCTTCCTCAACGGACAGCGCTCCAAGTTGATCGAAGAAGTGGTTGTGCTCGCGATACTCCGCGAAATCGGAGGGCGAGATGGCCGCTTCATTCGATCGTGGAAAGCTCCCCCACACCCAAACCAACCGATTCGGATGCTCGAACGGTAAGGGCTTCAACAGGACCGCGTCGAGCACGCTGAAAATCGCCGTATTCGCGCCGATCCCCAACCCGAGCGTCAGCACTGCCACCAGTGTGAATCCCAGATTTCGCTTCAACATCCGGGCAGCGAACGCGAGGTCTTGCAGCATGCCTGTGGATGGTGCATGCGCACGACCAACAATAAGTCTATTCTCTCGAGTAGCTTACCGACTAGATAGTGTGCGGTTATGGGACGCTTCCACTTGAAATCGCTCGCCGACTAATTACACCTAAAGCCTCTAACCCGGTGTACTGAGGTTTATCCTCGATATCAACGCCTCAAATGTGGGTCTAGACTTAAATCGACTCATACTATGGAACGCTGCCTTGACTGCAACTGTTCGCTCAGGTCCGACGAAGTGGCATGTATCTCTTGCGGCTCGCCCCGGAAGCCGAGATCCGAGAAACCGAGCATGATGGTCCGGTTTGCGAAAGCCGTCCAGATTCTTTTCATCATCTCCTGCGTTCTGACGGTTGCGTCCCTGTTCCTTCCCGCCACGCCATCGTTTCTCAAGTGCCTGGCGACCACCGTCATTCTGTTGTTTGTGAACCGGTCCGCCGAGCAGATGGCTGAGAAACAAAAAAGCTAGCGCAGCCGCCAATCGCCCGAGTAGACGTTATAGCGTCCCTCGCGGACGAAACCGGCGAGCGTCATTCCGAAGCGCAGGGCTACTTCTACGGCCAGGCTGGACGGCGCACCCACCGCGGCCAGCACCGCGATCCCTGCCATCAGCGCTTTCTGCACCAGCTCGAAACTCACACGGCCGCTAACCAGCAGGATATGATCGTTCAACGGCAGGGAGTCTCCCAGAAAAGCCGCGCCGATCAGCTTGTCGACGGCATTGTGCCGGCCCACATCTTCGCGGAGATTCAGCAAGCGCCCTGACGAATCGAACAGCGCGGCGGCATGGAGTCCTCCCGTGCGATCGAAAACCGCCTGGCGCGAACGCAGTTCTCCCGGCAATCCGTGAATGACACTCGAAGGAATCACTGGTAGGTTCCGAATCAGGGCGGGGCAACCGGTGGCTTCGAGCGCGCCAATCGACGCTTTGCCGCACACCCCGCAGCTCGAACTCACATAGAAGTGGCGCTCCAGACGCTCAAAGTCCACACCGGTTTCATCGGCGAGCAGGACATCGACAATATTGCGCTCGGGCTCCGAAATCCCGGTAATCTGGCTTGGATTTCGCAGGATTCCCTCGGTACACAAGAATCCCGCGGCGAGTTCCTCATCGTTTCCCGGCGTCCGCATCGTGATGGCGACATTTCGGCCGGCAAGCCGGATTTCGAGTGGCTCCTCCACCGCAACCAGGTCCTGTTCGCTTGAAGCCGACGCGTCGCCGATTTTGCGAATCGGGACCGTGAGGATGTTCCGTTGCACATGTCTCCTTTACACACACCGATACACACACCCAGGATACGCCGCAACCCGAAAGCATTCCCTATCAGCGCGTAACGCGGCGTGGAATCCTGGCGGGCGTAGCTACGTCTAATTGGTTAGAGGATCGGGCGAGGTCCTCGGAAGGAGAAAGAGATGCTTAAGAAACTTGGAATTCCGACACTCGCTGTGATCGCAATGTTGGCCTTCGCGGGTGCGGCTCCCGCTCAAGCGGGGGTGCATTTCGGGATCGGGATCGGCGGGCCGGTTTACACCTATCCGCCGCCGTACGCGTATCCCTATCCGTATGCGTACAATCCGTACGGGTATGCTTATCCCTACCCCTATTCAACGCCGTATTATTCGACTCCGTACGTGTATCCGTACGGCGGGTATTACGGATATTGGGGCGGCCACGGTCGCGATCATCGCGAACGTTTCGAACACCGGGGGCATGAAGGCAACCGCGGCCATCGCCGCTAAGCCTACCGCCACTAGATGAGCTGTTCCAGCCTGCTGCCGGGCCGGATGATGGTTTCGTTCCTCTCCGGTCCGGTGGAAATCCCGCCGATTTCGACTGAAGTTTTTTCCTGCAGAAAGCTCAAATATTCCTGAGCGAGCAGCGGCAGTTGCTCGAACTGAGCGATGCCGCGCGTCGACGTGCGCCAGCCCGGCCGCATTTCATACACCGGCTGGATGGCTTCGAGCGCGCGCCACGTCGCCGGCATCTCGTGGATCTCCGCTCCGCACAGCCGGTATCCGACGCACACCGGAATTTCGTCCAGGTGATCGAGCACATCCAGCTTAGTGATCATCAATGTGTCGAAGCCATTGATCATGGCCGTGTAGCGCAGCAGCGGGGCGTCGAACCACCCGCAGCGCCGGGGCCTTCCGGTAACGGCACCAAACTCGTTGCCTTCGCGGCGCAGCAAATCGCCAGCAGCGTCGTTGCTTTCGGTGGGGAACGGTCCGGAGCCGACGCGGGTGATGTAGGCTTTGGACACGCCGATGATTCCGTCGATTCGCGTGGGCGGCACGCCGGTTCCGATGCAGGCTCCGCCAGCCGTCGCGCTGGACGACGTGACAAAGGGATACGTGCCATGATCGACGTCCAGCATAGTTCCCTGCGCGCCCTCGAACAGGATGCGCTTGCCTTGGGCCATCGCGTTCGCGAGTAGCACGGCGGTATCGCACACCAGCGGCTGGATGCGCGCGGCATATTCTTCGGTCTGACGCCGGATCGCGGCGTAATCGATCTCTTCGTTGAGATGAAAGGTATCGGCCAGCGTCTTCTTATCCTCGGCGAGAACGTCGTACAGCGTGCCGAACCCCTCGGGGTCAAACAAGTCCGCGATGCGGATTCCGCGGCGTCCGGCCTTGTCCTCATAGCATGGACCGATGCCGCGAGAAGTGGTGCCGAGCGGAATACGGTTCTCGCGCGCTTCCGACATCTTTTCGATCAGCCGATGAAACGGGAAAATGATGTGCGCCCGGTTGCTGATGCGCAGATTCTCCCGGACTGGAATGCCGGAAGCCTCCAAAGTTTCCATTTCCTGAAGGAGCGCCCCCAGGTCGATCACCACGCCGTTCCCTATCACGGCTTGCACGCCGCGCCGCAGGATACCGCTGGGGATCAGCTTGAGAACAAACTTCTTTTCGCCGATGAAAACGGTGTGACCGGCGTTATGCCCGCCCTGATAGCGGGCCACGATGTCGAAGCGCTCGGCCAGCAGATCGACCACTTTGCCTTTGCCTTCGTCACCCCACTGCGCACCCAAAACGATGACATTGCTCATTCGGAAAATCGATGCCCGCGAACCATTCTAACAGTCCGGGTGTGCGGTTCTGTATACTGTCGGCCATGCCTGCTCCACAGCCAGGGAGTTTCGGGGAGGTTTTCGGCGCGCTGAGGCCAGTCCTCGCGAAGTACGAAAAACGGCTGTTCGTCAAGATGGACAAGCCGGATTACTACTACCTGGAAACCAAGTCGCGCAGCTACCAGGGCGAGCGTATGTTCTTCGCGGCCCTGCGCAGCGGCAAAGGTTGCGTCAGTGTCTATCTCATGCCGGTCTACACTTATCCGGAGCTGCTGAAAGGTCTGCGAACCGGATTGAAGAAGCGCATGCAAGGAAAATCGTGCTTCAATTTCGCGGACGTCGACCGTGATGCGATCGACCAGCTGCGCGAGCTGGTGGCCGCGGGATTTAAAAAATTTGGGGACGAAAAACTCCTGTAAGTGCGTCTACATGTCTATGAGGTTTTCCATCCTGGCGATTCTTCCCGCCATGCTCGCCGCACAACTTCACGCTCAGCAAGGGCCGTCGTGTCACAAAGATCACGTCGCGCGCGATTACAAAATGACGTCCATGCCGGCGCCGCGAAAACTAACGGGCATCGGCTCCAGCCATCTGCAAATCACCACCAAGTCGCCTGAAGCGCAGGCCTGGTTCGATCAGGGCTTGAACCTGCTGCAATGCTTCTGGGATTTCGAGGCATACCGCGTGTTCAAAGAAGCCGCGCGCCTAGATCCGGATGCGGCGATGGCGTGGTGGGGCATCGTGCAATCGCTCAGCGGATACAAAGCCATGTCCATCGAAAGCGACGCGGCGTCCGAAAAAGCCAAGGCGCTGCTTCCGAAGATCACAGAGCAGGAGCAGTTCTATATCCGAGCGCAGCAGAAGCAGGACAAGCCGGAAGAATATCAGCGCGAAATGGAAGCGCTGATCGACAAATATCCGGACGACATCGACGCCAAGCTCTTTTTCGCGCTGAATCGTCCTTATGGATATGAAAACGACGGACGCCCCCGGACAGGCGCTCCGTACACGGAGATGCTGATCCGCGACGTGCTGCGCCGGAAGCCCGACAGCGCCGCGGCGCATCATTATATGATTCATGCGCTGGAATCGAGCCTGCATGCTGCGGATGCCGTGCCGGACGCGGAGGCGCTCGCCAGGCTCGTGACGGGATCAGGGCACATGATCCACATGCCGGGTCATATCTATTACCGGATCGGCCAGTACGATCGCGCGCGCGAATCCTTTCTCGCTTCGAAGAAATTCGAAGAAGAGTACATGCAGCGCGAGAAAGTTTCGACACTGGACGACTGGAACTATCCGCACAACTTGAGCTACCTGATCGCGAGTGATGCCGAATCGGGGCGTTATCGAGAGGCCATGGAACTCGCGGCTCTGCTCGACGGTCTTCCCGCACAACCGTTCCTGGGAAGCGGCGCGCCCACTCATGTCATCACTGTGGGCGGGACCGCGGTACGGCTCAAGATGCGTTTTGGCGACTATCAGGCGGCCATCGATCGGCCGATAAAACTGGGATTCGACGAAGCCCGCGCGGGTGCATCGGCGACGGCGTTTCGCGACGGAATCCTGGTGTATGCGCGCGGGATGCAAGCCATCAAATCCAATCGTCTGGACGCAGCCGAGCGTGAATCCGACGCGCTGGACGCGATCTCTTGGCGTACCCACGCTTCGAAGACGGACGATAAAGACGACAATCCGGAGCGGGCGCTATTGATCCTCGAAACGTCTTCTCTCGACTTGCGCGGCAATCTACGGGCTGCGCAAGGGCGCTTCGAGGAAGCCATCGATCTGCTTCAGAAAGCCGTAGAGAAAGACGCGAAGCTCGGCTACAATGAGCCTCCACAGTACGCGCGGCCCGAGTTGGAAGCGCTCGGGTACGCTTTCGTTCGGGCGAAAAAATATCCAGAAGCGCGCGCGGCATTTCACCGCGAACTGATTTTCCGCCCGGCGAGCGGACATGCGCTGTACGGAATCGCAAAGTCTTGGGAAGCCGAAGGCAAGCGCGAGCAGGCGTCTCGCGCCTATCGCGACTTTCTGGAGGCGTGGAACAGCGCGGACTCCGATCTGCCGATGATGGTCCACGCGCGGTCGTTTCAGTGAAGACCGTCAAGGTCAATCGCAAGGGCGCCGATCGGGCGGCGAGCGGACATCCCTGGATTTTTTCAAGCGATGTGGTCGATCGAGCTGACGCGGAGCCTGGCGATGCGGTTCGTGTGGTGGATCCTCGCGGGAAAGCGATCGGTGTTGCGCACTACAGTTCGACGTCGCAGATCACGCTACGGCTTCTTTCCCGCATTGTGGAACCGGTGGATCGCGCGTTTTTCATGCGCCGGATCAGCGCCGCGATTCTGCATCGGGAACGCGCGGTGGAGCGCTCGAATGCATACCGGCTGGTCTTCTCCGAAGGCGACCTGCTGCCGGGCCTGATTGTGGATCGATACGGTCCGTACTTGGTAATGCAGACGCTCGATCAGGGGATGGATCGGGCGCGGGATCTGATGGTCGACTGCCTGACGGAGCTGCTCGCGCCCGCCGGCATTCTGGCACGCAATGACGCGAGCGTCCGCAAGCTGGAGGGTCTTCCGCTGGAGACCGCGGTTCTTTCGGGCGAGATTCCCGAGCGCGTCTCGATCGGGATGAACGGTCTGAAGCTCGCCGCGGATTTGCGCCGAGGACAAAAGACGGGAGTGTATCTCGATCAGCGCGAAAACTACGTTGCGGCCAGCCGGTGGGCCCGTGGGCGCGTGCTGGATTGCTTCACATCGACAGGAGGTTTCGCGTTGCACGCGGCTGGGCGAGCGGAAACCGTCGAGGCGATCGATTCATCGGCTCCCGCGCTAGCTACAGCGGAAGAAAATGCGCGTGTGAACGGGATCGCGAACATCCAATTCCGCCAGGCGGACGTGTTCGAATTTCTGTCGGGGATAGACCGGCGCTATTCGACCATCGTGCTGGATCCGCCGGCTTTCGCGAAATCGCGCCGCCAGCTCGAAGATGCGGCGCGCGGCTACAAGGAAATCAACTTGCGCGCCTTGCGGCTACTGGAGCCGGGAGGAATCCTGATCACGTGCTCCTGCTCGCATCACGTGAGCGAGGCGGCGTTGCTGGAAATCGTCGCAGAGGCCGCGCTCGATGCAGGCAAGACGCTGCGCTTTCTGGATCGGCGTACGCAGGCCGCCGATCATCCGATTCTGTTGACGGTCCCCGAGACGCACTACTTGAAGTGTCTGATTCTCGAAGTAATAGGCGACTAACGTGCCTCGGCGCACGGCTTTGAGGCGCGACAGTTATGGAGCGCGTTCTTATGCGCGAATCTAACCCCGGCGCATGAATCGCAAATCGCGATCGACTTGTTTGAATCCCCAGCGCTCGTAAAACGGCATCAGTTCAGGACGGCAATACAATTCGAAATGCTGCACGCCGGCCAATTCCGGATGCCCTACCACTGCATCGATCAGAGCGCGTCCCATGCCGGATTTTCGCCCTGAAGGATCGACGATCACATCCAGCACCAGGGCTTTGACGGCGACATCGGTGATGACGCGAGCGAACGCGATCAGCCGGCCGGTGGCGGGATCGGCGAAAGCGACCAGCACGCGCGTCGCGTCCAGCATGCGGCGGACATCTTCCATAGTGCGATCCTTGGTCCACCATTCGTTCTGATACAGACGATGCAGGTCTTCGATCTGCGATTCGCTCAATCCATCGATACGCGTTTGCGGCGAAGGCGTACCGCGTTTCATCTTCGCTTCCAGGTCCGCTTTGACGCGCGGCCATTCCGTATCCAGGATGCTGAAGTAAACCGAATCGCGAATGCGTCCGCTCCACGTCACGACGTGTTTTCGGAACGTTCCTTCTTCACGCGCGCCGATCCGCCGGATGGCGTTGCGTGAGCGCCGGTTCAGCGCGTCCGTTTTCAGCTCGACGCGCAAGCAGCCCAGTGTCTCGAAGGCGTGCCGCAACATCAGATATTTCGCTTCTGTATTCACGATGGAGCGCTGATGTTCGCGACCAATCCAGGTCGCCCCGATTTCGACGTGACGGTTCGCAACATCGATGTTCATGAAGCGTGTGCTGCCGATTGCGCGTCCGCCAGTGATCGTGGCGAACGGAAGAGCGGTTCCCGCGGCTTGCCACTCAAGCGCCGTGCGGATGAATCCGGTCATCTCCTCGGGTGTGGTGACGCGCATAGGAATCCAGCGCCACAGGTCTGGATCAAGTCCCACTTCACACAACTGCGCGTGGTGATCGTAGGAAAGCGGCTCCAGACGCACGTGCTGCCCTTCCAGCGTTACCGGCTCGATCTTCACCGGACCGTTCCTTGTTGCGCGCGAAACCGGCCGGTGGTGGTGAGGATCTCGCGAGTATGCGTGTACTCCGATTGGGTTTGCGTCACCTGCGCCTGCTTGATTTGTTTCAGACCCTGCTGCACCAAAAGAAATGCCACGTACCAGGCGATGACGCCGAGCCCGACCAGCATCAGGTCGCGAAGCAGCCAGTCCTGATTCTGGACAAAATCGGTATCCCACGTCATGTGCAGGATCACGGGAACCAGAAAAGTTCGCACGAATATGGGGTCCACCAGCATTTTGAATCGGAACGGATCGGCGCCTTTGACGCGCCAGAACGCTCCGGCCGCGATCGCAGTCCAGGCAATATGGCCGAAGGGCGCGAAATACGACCGGAGGTCGAGTTGGCTGAAGGCCCAGGCGTACGCCGATTTCGAGAGTTGATACGCGACGCCCTTTAGCATCTGGATATCGCTTGGGTTTTTGGCGAAATGATCCACCGCGTTCTTGAAACCTTCCGTGGGATGGACGATTTGCGTGAACACGTTGAGCATCAGCTTGGTGAGGTACCCGTCGAAAAACGAATAGCCCGCGGTTTCGAACGCGGCGAATCCGGCGCCGACCGCTGCGCCGAACACCATTCCGTTCAAAATGTATTTATATTTGACGCTCCGCACCACCACGATGACCGTGAGCAGCTTGGCGGTTTCTTCCACGATGCCGGCGCTGGGAGTTCCCAGCCAGCCCAGGTTCGACAGTCGCGAGACCACTTCCATGAAGAGAAATGAAGTTACGCCTCCAAACGCGATCATCATCAGGATCTGCATGAAGGCCACGTTTCGAGGAGTGTTCAATTCCCAGAACAGCACCACCGTCGCCAGAGGAACTGCCAGCGCGCCGATCATCATCAGCCCGGGCAAATCGCATGGATTGCTGAAATATTCCAAGCTTTTCGAAAACAGAAAGTAGACCGCCAGCATGAACCCCAGGACGCGCATAAAAAACCAGGGCCGCGGCCATCCGGTTTCCACTTCGTCCAGCGGCGGCGTGGTCTTGCTGGTGCCCACCACGAAATAGTCTTCGATCTCGCCGCGCTTGCGTCCTTTGAACACCTCGGAAAACATGGTGGTCAGGCTGAAGCCTTCCAGCTTCTCCGTGCTGGTCAATTTATTCAGCCGGGCTCCCAGCGATCCCAAAAGATTGCTGAGCTCGACCGGCGCGCTGCCCACCTGCCAAGTGGATGCGCCCAATTGAAACTGCTGGCCATTCGAAAGCGTTCCCTGCGTCACCTCGGCTCCGCCCACTCGCAATTTCGCTCCGCCGATGGTGCGGAATTGCAGTACATTGTTTTGCCGGGAGAGAGCCACATGATTTTCGGTGACTTGCGGATCGGATTGCCCAATGCCGGAAACGCGTCCCAGCGCGACTTCACTCACGCCGATCATGTACGCTTTCCCGGCATCAGGCCCGGACACACAGTGAATCTTGATTGCGTAGATGGGCTGCTCAGAGGGCGTCGCCGATGGTCCCGGCGCACTCAGCAGGTGCGCCAGCGCAATCGACGCGACGGTCCATTGCGGCCACCCTGCCTGGGCCACCTGAGTAGCGGTGCTCAGCGACCCCGCCTTGATCATGCGCGCGATCTCGGCCGAAGTCACTGGGCCGCGCGTTTCCGATCCTTCGAGGTAATACCACTGGTCCGCAGGGGTCATTGGAACATTCTACGCGGAGTCGGAGATTATAGGAGGATGCCGGAAACGACATTCATTCGTGGCGAGCCGCGCTGGCCGGCGCTGGCCGCACTGCTTTCAGTGGGTGGGCTCCACTGGATACTGCCGTCGGCGCTGAGCTTTGGCCCTGACTGGTTGGTCTTCGTCCTGGTGACCGTGCTGATCATGCCCGCGATGATCTCTCATCGCGCGGGGTTTTGGCGTGCGGGTCGCGTGTTTGGCTACGCCGCCAACGCAGTGGTCACGATTTCCCTGGTCGCGTCGTTAGGGTTGCTGGTGTCCAGACTGCCAGGGCATAAGGACTCGCCCATCGAACTGATGCGTTCAGCCGGGCTGCTGTGGCTCAGCAATCTGCTGGTTTTCGCCTGCTGGTACTGGAGGCTCGATGCCGGCGGCCCCCATCAGCGCGATTTGCAACGGTCGCATACTGACGGAGCCTTTCTATTTCCGCAGATGGTGCTCGACCCGGACCTTCGCCGCGAGATGGGTGAGGACCAATGGCGTCCCGGATTCGTCGACTATTTGTTCCTGGCGTTCAACACCAGCACCGCGTTTTCACCGACCGATGTTCCGGTTCTGTCGCGATGGGCCAAGGTCTTGATGATGATTCAGTCTTTGATCTCGCTGGGAACCATCGCGATCCTCGCCGCCCGCGCCGTCAATATTCTGTGATGAGTCAATTCACCCGGAGCGATCCGATCCGATCGCCCACGCGGTCCAGATCGCGCGTGTCGCGCGTGATGCGAAAATGATCGCCGCGGAATCCAGGGCGTTCGAAAACTTCGACGACTTGCGCCCGGCCGAACAGCTTGGCGGATCCGAAAGAACTGCGGAACTGAGGAATCACTTCACCGATCTCGACGTCGACACGGGCGCAGAACGCTTCGCCGCGGAAATCGGTCTGGCGATAAAAACATACGCCGTCGCCGGCGAGCTTCCACATCTGTTCGCGTTCGTCCCAGTAGCGACCCAACTCATCCGGTCCGCGGCCCCGATCTCCCCGGCCCCGATCGACGGGACGGTCGCGCTCGTCTCTCCGGTCGGGATTTCCATTGACCCGGCGCACAATGAAGCGTTGGTTTGAATCGCCGTTGAGATCGTAAATTTGGACATGCAGTCCGTCGCGACTGGAGCCATCGGGAATATCGAGCGTCCGGCCGCCACGGGAAACGATGAGGACGTTGCCGTCCTTCCCCGGCTGGATGCGCCACTGCTGATCCGGGCCTCGATCGAACCTGTTGCAGATGACTTGAGCGCTATTGGCGTCGCGTACGATTTGCAGCGCTTTCCCATTCATTGCGTTGCGAATGAACCACAGGCCGCCGTCGCCTGGTTCGAAATCCCAACGCTGATTGTCGGTCCCGCGCGCACCGAATTGAATCACCGTGGTCTGATCGTTCCGGTCCAGGTCGAGCATCTTTCCCGATTTCAGATTCTCGATTTCATACCGGCCCGGTCCCGTGAAACTGCCTTGCCCCGCAGCCAAGCCCGCTCCGAGCAGCAGCATGAGTGTCATGTTTCGCATACTTAGATGTTACTGTTGCCAAAGTGTATGAACGCTGCATACACTTGAGGGATTCCATGATCCAGGTCCAGGACCTTTCCAAATCCTTTACCGATTCGAAGCGCGGGACTCGTATGGCAGTGGATCGAGTCAGCTTCGAGGTTCACGCTGGCGAGGTGTTCGGGCTGCTTGGACCCAACGGTGCGGGAAAGACGACCACATTGCGGCTGATCGCGACGCTGCTGAAGCCATCCTCCGGCACTGCCACTCTCAACGGGTTCGACATCAACAAAGAACCCGGGAAAGTGCGGGAGCAGATCGGATTTCTTTCGGGTGACATGGGCCTGTACGCGCGCCTAACACCTCGGGAGATTTTGGAATTTTTCGGAAAACTCAACGGCATGGCGAACGGCCGCCGCACCCAGCGCATCAACGATTTATTCTCCCTGTTCGACATGCAGAGCTTCGCGGACGTTCGTACCGACAAGCTGTCCACGGGAATGAAGCAGAAGACCGCGATCGCTCGTACCATGCTGCACGACCCGCCGATTCTGATTCTGGATGAGCCGACGTCGGGGCTGGACGTCCCCACCGCGCGCACGATCGAGACGGCGATTGTGGACGCGAAACATGCCGGAAAATGCATCGTTTACTCGACGCACGTCATGGAGGAGGCCGAGTATCTGTGCGACCGGATCGCGGTGATCAACGACGGCCAGTTAAAAATGACCGGGACCATGGATCAGCTGCGCACGGCCACCGGCAAACACAGACTTCGCGAGATCTTTCTGGACCTGCTCGGGTTGCCGCCTGATAAGTGATAAGTAAGGACCAAGCATGCGATTCTCCATGATCTCGACGATTTACCGCAAAGAAATGCTGGACATGCTGCGCGACCGCCGCACCATGATCAGCATGGTGGTGGTTCCGCTGGTGGTGTTTCCGCTGGTAGTTTCGGTGATGCTGCGATTTTCCTCGCGCCTGGAACAGAATGCCGAAACCGAAGCGCGCAGCATGGGTATTGCAGCGCGCGTGACTACGCCGTCGGTTCGCGAAGCACTGGAGAAAACGGGTCTGGCGATCAAGGAGAAAGACGACTTGCGGGCAGCCGTCGAGAAGAAAGAATCGGCCGCGAGTGTGGAAGAGAAGTCCGGCGTCATCGAGATTTACGTGGACAGCTCAAACCCGACGTCCAGTGCGGCCGGTGACAAAATCCGCACCGCTTTGACCGAGCTGAAAGACCAGCGCATCCGGCAAAGCTTGCGCACGTCCGGAATACCGGAAAGCGTACTCACGCCGTTCACCGTCAAGCGCACCAATATCGCGGGCGAGCGCAAGATGGCCGGGTCGGTGTGGGGTACGATGCTGGGCTATATCGTGCTGCTGCTGATGTTCACTGGAGGGATGTATCCGATTATCGACATGACGGCAGGCGAAAAAGAGCGCAAGACGTTGGAGGCGTTTCTCGCTTCACCTGCAGCGCGGCGGGAAATCGTGATGGGCAAGACTTTGGCCGCGATGACCGCCATTTTTCTTACCGCTATGCTGACGCTCGGGAGTATGGTCTATTCGCTCAAGAACAACCGCATCTCGGCCAAATCCGAAGAGATGCGCAACATGATGAGGACGATTCCCTTGGACGCGAACACGCTCGCGATGATCGTCGCCGTGCTGATTCCGGTCGCGGTTTTCGCGGCATCGATCATGTTCGCCATCGCTCTGTTTGCGCGCAGCTTCAAGGAAGGCCAGAGCTACCTGACGCCGCTGATGCTACTGGTAATTTTCCCAGCATTACTCGGCGGCTTGCCGGGACTCCAGTTGACCCCGGCAATGTGTCTGATTCCGATTTTCAACGCAAGCCTGGTGATCCGCAGTATCCTGCTGGGTGAAGTTTCGACGGTGAATTTCGCCGTAACCGTAGGGGCGAATCTCCTCTATGCGGCGATCGCCTTCGTCATGGCGACGCGGCAATTCGAAAAAGAAAGCGTGCTGTTCCGGACCTGAAAAACAGAACAGTTTCACGCAAAGACGCAAAGAACGCCAAGTTTATTGCCGTGCACCGACGTCGAGAGCCAAAATCGATTTCCGGTCGCGCACGTACAGTTTTGTACCGGCCAGCGACGGCGCGGTCCACGCATTGTGCTCCAGCAGTGTCGCCCGGGAGATCACCTTCGCGCCTTCCGGTGAAAACGTGGCGAGCGAAACTCCGCCGTCTTCGTCCACTACGATGAATTTGCCGTCCGCATAAACGAAGTTGGCTTTGGGAAACGCGCGCTCCTGCCACTTGACCTCTCCGGTCTTCACGTTGATCGCCATCATCGGCGCCGGACCGAAGTCGCCGCTCGATCCATAGATGTAATCGCCGATCCGAATCATGGTGCTGTGATGGATGCGCATGCGGTTGTTCGCCCATAGCTCCTTCACGCCGGTTCGCGTCACCTGAAGCCCGCGGCTGCCGGTGCCGTAGGCGGAACTGATTACTAGAATCCCGTCATCGCCCCACACCGGGAGCGCGATGTTCAGATCCCACGAAGTCTTGTGCGGATGCGTCCACAGGAGTTTACCGTTGGAAGGATCGAGTCCCGCGATGATGCCTTCCTTCTGGCTGCCGTCGCCATCGTCGAGAAAGGTGACCAACTGATCCTGGCCCTGCACATTGATCAATATCGGAGAGCTGGGCGCGTTGTCGAAATCGTTCGCGGCCCACACCAGCGCGCCGTCGGACGGATTCAGCGCAATCACTGCATGCCCGCGCCCGCCCAGCGTCAGGATGATGGTGTTCTTATACAGCATCGGGCTGCACGAGTAGCCTCGGCCCATGATGGTCGCGCCGGGAAAATCTTTATACAGATCCTTGGACCACAGCAGTTTCCCCGAGTTCTTGTCGAAACAATTCAACCGTGCCAGGATGCCGACAGTATAGAGGCGATCGCCCACGATCAACGGCGCAGAGTGCGGCCCCGCGCCGTTTTCCATCGCGAGTCCTTTAATGAACGCCGCGTCGTATGAATGCTCCCAGCGGGTCTTTCCCGTAGCCGCGTCGAGCGCGATCACCACTTCGTCGTCGCCTTTGCGGTACATCGTGTACAGCGTGCTGTTATCAACCGCGACGGTCGAGTATCCTTCGCCCAGGGGACGTGACCACAACTTCTTCGGACCATCGGCCGGCCATGAGCTTGCGAGACCCTTCACGTCGACCATGAAGTTCCGATTCGGCCCGCCGAACTGGGGCCATTCGGGAAGATTGGCGGCCAGGGCGACTGAACCGGCAAATACAAAAGATGCGATCTTCATGGTGTGTCCTTTTTCAATGTCATGCGCCTGGCGATTCCGCCCTCGTTCAGCGTAAGTGTCCCATCGATGGCGTCCTTCTTCAATATCAACTTCCAGATGCCCAGCGGAATCTTCCACGAAAGAGTTGAGGCTGGCTTGTCGAACTGGAATTCTCCAGAGCCCATGTTCATGCGCTGACCATCCACGACCTTGTCGGCGCTGGCCCAAACTTTACCGGCGCTATCGGGAGCCTTGAAGGTCCAGATGACATGCTCATCTTTGCAGGCGCTGCGGACGCCGGTACACAGCGATTCGCCGGTCCAGGAACCTGCGATGCCGGAATCGTCGGCTGCAAATAGAACCGCCGCAAAGATCCCGATCGCAAAGATCCGAAAAGTCATGAAAAGATTGACGTCCGTAACCGCGAAGTGTTTGGTGCCCGGGGCGGGACTTGAACCCGCACTCCCGTTGCCGGAAAAAGGATTTTAAGTCCTTTGCGTCTGCCGATTTCGCCACCCGGGCTCCCTCCTCATTCTAAGCTTTCAGGTAGAATAACTGGTCGGAGGTTCCATGCTCACTCGTCGAGGATTTGCCGGACTCGTAGCCGCCGGATTCACGGAATATGCATTCGCGCAAAAGGCTGCAGTGGATGCGATGAATGTGCCCGCGCCGAAAGGGACCGTGTGGCTCAATTCGAATGAATTTCCATCCGGCCCGCCCGCCGCCGCCGTTGAGGCCATCACGCGTGCTGGGGGCGAGGCGAATCGTTACCACTTTACGGAGTTTCCGGGCTTCTATCAAAGCGTGGCGAATCTCGAGAAACTCAAAGCGGAACAGGTTCTGATCGGCGAAGGGTCCACGGAAACACTGCATTGCGCTGTCGAAGCCTTCACGTCACCCAAGCGGCCCATCATCTGTGGCTGGCCGACCTTCGAATCTGCTCCAGAGCTGGCCTCCGCGCAGGGACATGCCGTGGTGAAAATACCACTCACTTCGAACTACACTTCGGATGTGAAGCGGCTGGCTGCCGAAGCGGCAAAGGCCGGCGGCGGACTGATCTATATTTGCAATCCCAACAATCCGACTGGCAATGTCACGCCGAAACAGGATATCGCCTGGCTGGTCGCGAATCTTCCGGCGGATACCATCCTGCTGATGGACGAAGCGTATCTTCATTTCAATATGTCGCACGATACGGAGAGCGCCATGAAGTACGTGCGTGAAGGCAAGAACGTGATCGTGATGCGCACGTTCTCAAAGATCTACGGAATGGCGGGACTGCGTGTCGGTTACGCGGCCGCGCGTCCGGATTTGATCAGCAAGATGACGCCGTTCCGTAATGCCGTGATCAGCATCGTGAGTGTGCGTGGAGTCATGGCGGCCATCGATTTGGGACCGAAGCTGATTGACGAGCGCCGCGAGAACATGGCCCGCACGCGTAATGAGCTGTGTGCTTGGCTCCAGCAGAAAAAGCTGAGCTATATCGAGTCACAGGCCAACTTCGTGATGTTCGATGCGAAAAAGGACATCCGTGAAACGGCTCCGGCGATGCTCGCCAAGGGCGTCGCCGTGGGCCGGCATTTCCCGCCGTACGACAAGATGATGCGGATCACCATCGGCACGGATCAGGAAATGGCGAAGTTCCGGACCGCGTTGAGCGAAGTTCTGGCGATCTAGTGTCCCGAGTCACAAGTTCGCGGAATCAATCGCCGTCTCTCGGATTCACGCAAAGACGCCAAGACGCAAAGGACGCCAAGAGTTTTCATTGCGTTGCTTTGCTTTGCGTCTTGGCGTCTTTGCGTGAACATTGCTTTCGCCGAATTTTTCGGTGAACTTTTGATTCACGACACTAAGTTTGTCGAAGAAGGTCACGACCTACTCGCTGACGGTCGTGGTTCGGTGCCGAGGCTCTGATTGTTCGTGGAAGCACCGAACCGCGAACGACAGTGACCGGGTCTGGGCGGCGATTCCAGCCGTTCTACGACGGGATCGCCACAGAAGCCCCAAGCACTCGCCGCAGATCGTCGATGCTGAACGGTTTGGGAAGGTAGTCAGTCATCCCTGCAGCAAAGCAGTGTGCGCGCTCTCCGTCCATTGAGCTGGCGGTGGTAGCGATGATCGGAATCTCGCTGCCGCGGCCTCCGCCGGCACGGATGCGGCGCGCGGTTTCGTAGCCGTCGAGTTCCGGCATCTGGCAATCCATGAAAATCGCGTGGTAGGGACGCTGGTTCCAGCGCGCCAGAGCTTCCCTGCCATTCACCGCGATATCTACTTCGCATCCGAGCTTGGCCAGCAACATCGACGCAATCTTCTGATTCACCCGATTGTCGTCGGCCACCAGAATCAGGGGACGCCCGTTAGTGTGGACCGCGTTGAGACGCTCCAGATCGCTTGGCAGGTCGCAGCGTGCGGGCTCCAGTGGCAATCGCACCCAAAACGTGGAACCCATGCCCAACACGCTTTGAAGCCCCACGGTCCCCCCCATCAGCTCCGCGAGCTGCTTGCAGATTGCCAGTCCCAGACCCGTTCCGGCAACACGGGTCATCACGGACGAGTCGGCCTGCGTGAACTTCTTAAATAGAATTTCCTGTTTATCGACCGGAATGCCGATACCAGAATCGACGACCGAGATGGTGCACATCGCCGGCGTCTGATATTCGACGTTGACCCGCACTTGGCCGCGATCCGTAAATTTCACCGCATTGCTTAGATAATTGATCAGAATCTGCCGGACGCGCGTGGCATCGCCCAGGACGTGGACCGGCGTATGTGAGTCGTACTCGAGCTGAATCGCGAGTCCTTTCTGCGCAGCTCGCGGCCGGAGCATTTGTACGGAATCCTCAACCACCTGCCGCAACTCGAAAGGTTCGCGGACGATGGTCATCTTACCGGCTTCGATTTTGGAAAAATCCAGAATGTCGTTGATCACTGTCAGCAGCGATTCAGCGGAAAAAAGAGCCGCGTCGGCCCATTCCCTTTGTTCCGCATCCAGGTCGCTTTCGATCAGCAGATGGGTCATGCCAAGCACGCCGTTCATGGGCGTGCGGATTTCGTGACTCATCTGAGCCAGGAACTCGCTTTTCGCCTCGTTCGCTTTTTCCGCTCGCAGTTTTTCCTCGGCCAGTTCTTGCGTGCGTTGTTCGATCGCTTCTTGCAGCCGATGCTGCTCGCGCAGATGGCGCTCCAGATGACGACGCCACACTAGTTGCGCTCCCATTGTCGCCAGGCCGGCCCAGAATGCCCACAGCCACCACGTTTGCCACCAGGCTGGTTTGATGGTGAACGAAACGCGGGCAGGCTCCACACTCCACATACCCGCGGAATTTCGAGCCGCCGCCTCGAAGGTGTAATCCCCTGGTGGGATGTTGGCATAACGCGCTTCGCCGGACGTGGTTTCCACCCAATCGCGGTCGACGTGGGAGAGCCGGTACCGGAATATCTTCTGGTGACTAGTGAACAGCGTGGGCGCGGTGAATCGCGCCACCAGGTACCGATCCGCATAAGAAACGCTCGCGTTCGATCCGAGCGGAAGTCTGGTTTCTCCCAGTTGCGCCTCAGTGAGGACCGTGACCGGCGGGGACGCAGGAGGTTGCGGGCTTGCATGGAATCGAGAAAGGCCGCGGCTGGTCCCGATCCACACGCTGCCATCGGAATCGGCGTAGAAGGCGCGCGAATCGCAGTCGTCCCAAACCAGTCCGTCGGACTGGCCGTAGTGCGTCCAGCCGCCGCCCTCGAGCACTTCAACTCCACTGTCGGTTCCGTACCACAGTGATCCTCGCGCATCGGACCCGACGAACAGGCCGCCGTTCGAATGCAAGCCATTCGCCATGGAAATGTGTTCAAACTTCCAGCGTGGTCCGTCCGGAATGAGGTGCGTGAGACCAAGCGCGTCAATGTAACCGAGCCACATGCTTCCATCCGGCGCCGAGGCGATCATGCTCGTGTCGTCGCTGAGAAGACCGTCGCGCGTTGTGAGCCGCGTCCAACGGCCGTGATCCGAATAGACGATGCCGCGCGTTGAAGCGGCCCAGATTCGGCCTTGGCTGTCTTGCGCCAGTTGCTGGAAAAGCTCTTTGTCCGCCACCCCCGGAACCGGCTCGGCCTGAAATGTTGGAATGCCTCCGCTCGCCTCCGAAACGCTGCGATACAGGCCTCCCAGCGTAGTGACCCACAGTCGATCGTCACGATCCACCAGAATTTTCGGCGCGAACGCGCTAACCGTGCCCACCAGCGGCACCTTTTGAAATCTTCCTGAGCGAATGTCCAGGCGGCACAGCCCGTCGTTTCCGGTGCCGGCCCACAGCGTGTTGTCGCGCGAGTGCGCGATGGAAAGAGTCATCCTGCCGGCAAATTCAGGCTGCGCGACCCATTGAAGCGATTGAAGCGATCCATGCTGCGATTTTGCGAACGCCAGCCCGCCCCGCGTTCCAGCCCAGAGAGTGCCGTTGGCGTCGCGATGGACGGACCAGATCTGGTCGTGGGGCAATCCGTCCGAGGATCGCCAACTTTCCCACTCGGCTCGGCCCAGCCAGCGCGCCACTCCCAAGCCGGCGATCCCGGCCCACAGAAAGCCTTCTCGATCCGCAAACATGGCGGTGAGATCGGTGCGCGGCAGACCTCTGGATTGATCCACCAGGCTCCACTGATGCTGGTCCCATTGCCACAGGCCTGCGGCCGACGTCACGATGACGTCGCCATTCCATTCGATCTCGATAGCGGCGTCGCCCAGGAACGGCCCGCTTCCCATCGGCAGGGTCGGCAATCTCTCAAATTGAGAAGCGCCGCGATGGCGAACCCAGACAGTTTTTTCGCCAAGCAGCCACAATCCTCCGGACCGGTCAGCGCGAAGACTGAAAACTCCGCTGTCCACCTCTGGGGCGGTGGGAACGACGTTGCCTTGTTCGATCGCGCAAAGGCGCTGGCCGCAACCCGCCCAGATTTTTCCGCTGGGGTCCTTCAATAACGCGTAAATGGGTCCGCCGCCAAGAACCTTGGCGTCCTGGCCCCGTTTCGCAACAACGCCGATTTCGGTTGCAAGGTAGATCGTTCCGCTCGCATCCGTTACGATTCCCTGCCGCCGCAGAGTGGTCAGCCTCACATCGGAGATGCTGGTAAAAGTCCCGTTGGCGAACCGCGCGAGCCCGGCCGGTGTGGCTGCCAGAATCGTGCCGTCGGTATCCGCATATAAGGAGTTGATACGGTTGCTGGGCAATCCCGTCCCGAACCGCTCGAATCGCGAACCGTTATACCGGAACAGACCGTTTTGCGTCCCCACCCATAAGAATCCAGTTCGATCCTGCAAGAGGCAGTTCGGCGTGAGATTCCCGAGTCCATCGGTCTGACCGTACACCTGAAACGTATAGCTCTGGGCGGAGCAAAGCATGGTCGCGACGACGATCGCGAGCAGCATTGCTACCCAGATACTGGTACTCGAGCGCATAAGGTTAGGTAAGTAAATGGACTACACCTTTACTTTCTATCGCGGTTCGGGACCGATCTCTTTAGGCCGTTTCCGGCCCCGCTCCGAATTTTCAGCGATTCTTCAGGTACTTACAAAGCTTGACGGTGTATACTGACTGGCGGTCGGGAGTCGGTCCCCGCCCCAGGAGATAATTTGATGCGACGAACTTGTCTGGCAATTGGATTGATTGCCTTGACGTTTACCGGATATGGCCAGGATGGTCCTTATAAGATTCTGAAGACGGAGAAAGTCGGAGGTGCGGGCGGGTTCGACTACGTTTATGCCGACTCGGCTGGCCGTCGATTGTACATCGCTCGCCGCAATCCGAACCGGGTTACGGTTTTCGATCTCGATACGTTGAAATCCGTGGGCGAAATCGCGAATACCAGCGCCGCGGGTGCGGCGGTGTCCCCGAAATCGGGCCATGGATTCGCCAGCAGCAAGCCCGCCGCGATGTGGGACGCCAAGACTCTGGCTCCCATCAAAACCATTGACGTCGAAGGTGGACCCGACGGCATACTGCACGATCCGTTCAACGATCGCATCTACATTTTCAGCCATCGCGCTCCGCACGCGACCGTGATCAATGCGGCCGACGGCTCGGTCCTGGGCACCATCGATCTGGGTGGAGCGCCCGAGCAGGCAGCCACCGACGGTAAGGGAAAAATCTACGTCGACATCGAAGACAAAGGCAACGTCGCGGTGATCGATGCCGCAACCATGAAGGCGACTGCTCACTACGACCTCCAGGGTAAGGGCGGAGTCTGCGCGGGCCTCGCGATGGACGTGAAGAATCAGATTCTCTTCGCTTCCTGCCGCAACCCGCAGAACATGGTGATCCTCAACGCGAAAGACGGCAGCATCATCACCGCTCTTCCCATCGGAGGCGGCACCGACGGCACGGTATTTAATCCGAAGACCAAGGAAGCCTTCAGCTCGCAAGGCGACGGTACGCTGACCATCGTCAAGGAAAAAAGTCCCAAGAACTTCGTGGTCGAGCAGACCTTGAAAACCGTGCCGACCGCGAAGACTCTGACGTTCGATAGCAAGACGGGCCATATTCTTCTGATCGCCGCGGAATTCGGCGCGCCCACGGCGCCTGCGCAGCCCGGAGGACGTGCCGGCCGCGGACAGATGGTGCCCGATTCGTTCAGCATTCTGGTGGTGGGGAAATAGGCGAGCCGGCACAGATCGGGGTTCGACTTGATGCGCAAGTCGCACACGTCACAATCCGCAACCCCGGAAAACTGAACACGCTGAATCGAGCGTTGATGGACCAGTTCGTTTCCACCATCTCAGAACTTTCGCGGAATGACGAGTTGCGCGCGGTGGTGCTGACCGGCGAAGGAGACCGCGCCTTTATTGGCGGCGCGGATATCGCTGAGATGGCGCAGCTCGATACCACGTCTGCCCGAGATTTCATCACTGGCCTGCATGAATGTTGTGCTGCATTGCGGGATCTTCCAGTTCCGGCGATCGCCCGGATCGCTGGATATACACTGGGCGCCGGACTCGAAGTCGCCGCCGCGTGCGACCTGCGCGTCGCGTCGGATACCTCGCGCTTTGGAATGCCTGAAGTGAAAGTGGGGATTCCATCCGTCATCGAAGCGGCGCTGCTGCCGTCGCTGATCGGTTGGGGACGGACCCGGCAAATGCTGCTGCTGGGCGAAACCATCGACGCACAGGAAGCCGCCGCTTGGGGGCTGATCGAGAAAGTAGTGCCCCTCGCTGATCTTGATCATGCTGTAGAAGAATGGATCGCGTCGATTCTGGAAGCCGGTGCCAGCGCGGTTCGATTGCAGAAGAAGTTGATTCGTCAATGGGAGGATCTCCCTCTCAGCGCCGCCATTGATGCGGGAATCGACGCGTTCGAAGCCGCCTTCGAAAGCAGCGGGCCGCGCGTCAAGATGAACCAGTTCTTGTCGCGGCGGAAGGCCACGCCGAATTCGTAACTTCACTGAGGCTTCGCGAGCTTTTCGAGCACCGCCAGCTGCTGCTTCACCGCGTCCGTATCCGGCGAATTGGGAACCGCCTGGAGATAGGCGCGCAGCAGTTGAGCCGACTCCGTGAAGTTCTGCTTGCGCGCCAGAATCACGCCGAGCACGTAACCTGAACGCGGACTCCCCGCCAGGTCGAGCTTCACGGCCTCGCGGGCGCTTTTTTCCGCCGCGTCCAGCTCGTTGACATTCAGATTCGCGATGGCGTTGAAGTAGTAGGCGCGCGGAAAATCGATCGGGTCCAGATGAATCACCTTGTTGGTGGTGTCCAAAACATCCGGCCAAGTCTCGCCGTTTGCCAGCAGTATGTACAGACGCTCATATGGATACAGATACTTCTGATCGGCGGCAATGGACTGGCGGTAAGCATCGATCGCTTCCTTATAGTGCTTACGCATCTCGTAGACTCGTCCCAGGTAGAGCCACGCCACAGCGTACTTGGGAAAAATCTCGACGGCTCTCTTAAAATTCTTTTGCCCTTCATCAATATTGCGTTTCTTGATCGCGTCCTCGCCTTTCTCGAACGCTTTGCGAGCGTCGGCCGGCGCCAATCCGCTGGTCGCGCTGATACTGCGACCTTCGACATTCGAGAGGCGATGCAGAATGATGGTGCCCACGTCCGGTGAATCCAGGCGGCGATGTCCGGAGACTGGGGCTATATCAGAGCGATAACCGAGGAGCGCGCCGCGAATATCGCATCCCATCAGGTCTCGAGGAATCGTATCGATCGACGCCGGCTCTGTCGCAGCCGCCGCCCCCGAGTTCGGCGTTGATGCCGGACGTGAATACGTCAAGTCCATCACTTCGTCCGTAACGCTCTGGCCTAACTGAACGCTGAAGCCTCCTTTAGAGTCGCTCCAGCCCTGCGGACGCGGGACGGAATTGCAGACCAGCTCGATGCGCACCCGGTCCGGCGGAGGCGAGCCATCCTCGAGTTGGAAGCGGCCGGAGATCGTTGCGCCCATCGCCGCTGTCGGAATAGTCGCAGGATTGACGCCGCCGCGTGGGGTGATGGATGCGTTATTCGTACCCTGCGCGGCCATGAGCCCGGCAATTAGAATCGCCCAAATCGCCGGACTTCTCATCGACAGCATCATTTGGACGGCCTCCTTGATTTTCCGATTCGCGGCCAAATTGCGAGATCCATTTTCGGAAGCCATTTTACAGGAGTCCGCTATAAATGGGTCCGTGCATGGTCGAGCCCGCGTGACCTGGCGTTAGACAGGATCCAGTCCGCGGCCTCGCCCGTCCCGTTTCTGAAGACCGGCGGCGTAGTTGGGCGCCGTGCGAGTGCGTCGAGAACAGCACGCGCTCCCTCGTGAGGCGTTTCAACAATTCTGACATTTTGGTATTGTTCGGCCCTCAACCGCTGGCGATCGTACTTTCGCGGCCAGGGCCGTGCGATCAATGGCACCGATAAGGCGAAGCATTCGTTGATGGTGTTGTAACCGGCACCACCGACGACGGCCCTGGCGCTCGCGACCCAGTCGATGGACGGCCAGTATCGACTCCACCGCTCGCGTGCAGTTCCGGTCGGTAGCTCCGCCGCAAGACAATGTAAATCGACTTTGCGCGATAGCAGCGCGGCCACTTCGCGATACCAAGGCATCTCTGCCGCGTTGCCCCCAGCGCACACGACAACTTCGGCGCCGGGGTTAACTTCAATGGGCGGCCTCACTAGCCACGGCGGAGTGAAGTGGGCTTGCGGGAGATCCGCTAGCGGACCTCTTTCGCCTGGGCAGAGAACCCCATCATAGTGGCGGGAGACAAACGGGCGCAGTTTGGCCCACGCCACATACGCGGGATTGAGGTCGCGATGGACAAGGATTTTCGACGCTCGCAGAGAAGCAAGCACGGGCGCCAGTTCTCCTCCCAGGCCACGGGGAAATGTGTCAACCACCAGGACGTCGAACTTTTCCCCGGCAATTCGCGAGGCAACCTCCATCGACGTGGAAACAGTTTCAATCGAGAGCTCCGGCATCGCGGTTTGTACGATTGGAAGATACGGGCTGTTGGCGAGTATTCGCACGCGCGCGGCCGGACTCAGCGCGCGAGCCAGCGCGGCAGCTCGGGTCACATGTCCCCATCCGCCACCGAGTGCGTAGATCAGGATCTTCAACTTGCCGAGAGATCGTCTTCGAAGGCGTCATCCGTATTGACGAGGCTTGCGCCATCCGCTTCGGTGAAGTCCACCGACGCACCTCCTCCACCGGAATCGCCGCCGCCGAAGACCGGAGGACTAGACGCATCCCCGGTCTCATCTGATGTGTAGTTGTCGAAGTCGTCACCCTCGTAGCCCGGGCGATCAGATCGGCTTCGGTACGGGTCTCCTACTCGGCCGCTGTCGCAATCCGGACAACCGGCGGGCGTCAAACGCTCGCAGGGATGAGGGAACAAAAAACCTATGCGTTTGGGGCATTGCCATCCGCCCGGAATCACTTCGTACCTCCGGTCGCAGTCACGCGTTGACGGGCCAGGTTTAGGATGCGATACGCACCGAGCAACATCGCTTGGTTCGCTGAATGAGTGGCCGCGACTGTCGGATTGTTTTTCAAAATCGTTTTCATCGCCAAACCTTGGTCCGTGGAGCGGAACTCTTTCATCTGAGCGAGGCCGGCAAGCCGAATCGGATTCTTAAGCGCAGCCGCTGCACTGGCAGCGTCGCCATGATCGAACGCGTACTCTACTTCCGCGGATTCCTGACGCGCTGGCTCGCGACGCGCAGCTATCAAGTCATTCATTTTCGTTCCATCTTCGAAGGGCTGCCGATACTGAAGCGGAGCAACGGCGCGGCGCTGGTGTTCGAGGTCAACGGGCTTCCTTCCATCGAGTTGAAGTATCGCTATCCAGGTTCAGAGGATGATCGCGAGTTGATGTACAAGATCCAAATACAGGAATGTGCGTGCATCGCCGCGGCGGATCGCATCGTCACGCCGAGCACCGTCACTCGCGACTTTCTGATTCAGGCGCGTGGCGCGGCTCGCGACAGAATCGCGGTTATTCCGAACGGCGCCGACACGCAGCTGTTCCATCCTTCCGGAGCAATCCCCGGCAGGATTGAGTGGAAGCTGCTCTACTTCGGCACGCTGTCGCCGTGGCAAGGCGTCGATGTCGCGATTCGCGCCGTGGCGCAAGTGGACGGGGCATCTCTTACGGTGTTGGGCACGGGGAGCCGGATGAGAATCAAGCTGCTTACCAGGCTCGCCGGCAAGCTCAGTGGCGGGGATCGAATCGCGATACGGCCCGCTGTATCCCAGGAGGAACTCGCCGAAGAGCTGACGACGTGCCATGCCGTGCTTGCACCGTTGCTGTGGAATGACCGCAACGTGGTTCAAGGATGCTGTCCGCTGAAAGTTCTGGAAGGCATGGCGGCAGGACGTCCTGTGATCGCGAGCAATCTAAGAATCGTGCGGGAGTTAGGGACCGGCGAAAAACACTTTCTGTTAACCGAGCCCGGATCCGCGGATTCGATGGCGAAGGCTATCGTGCGGCTCCGCAGCGATCCGGGGCTCGCGGAGAAGTTAACCTTGAATGCCCGGCGATTGGTTGCGGAGCGCTACACCTGGGCCCACGCCGTTAAGTCGTTGCTCGCAGTGCATCGTGACCTGATCGATCGCCCAGTTTCGCTAGCAAATTCTGAAGGCGTGCACGTTCCTGATTGAAGTTGAAGTGTTCGACGACTCGCCTGCGCGCCCCCTCCCGCATACGGCGATGATGCGGCCCTTCTTGGTTCTCCCATGCGAGGATCGCTTCCGCCAGTCGATGCAATTGCCAGCGCGGGAGAATCAATCCATCCACTCCGGGTGTGATGATTTCAGGGATACCGCCGGCATCGCTGGCGATGCAAGCGCATCCGGCCGCCATTGCCTCCAGTAGGGCGTTCGGCATCCCGTCCCAGAGCGAAGGTTGCAAATAAACGTCGCACAGTTGAAGATGTTGATTCACCGCGCGGGGTCCTCCCGCTAACGCGCCTGTGACCAGGATCCGATGCGCCGGCAGCGGCTCCCCAGCGGTGAACTCGAACAACCTCGGCATCTGCGACGGCCGCACTTCGCCGATAATCAGCAGACAGGCAGGCCGCTTCGCACGGACTTGCCGGAGTGCCTCCAGGATTGGTTGCAAGCCCTTCTTTTCGCGCAGCTCGCCGCAGAAGCCCAGCACCAATTCGTCGGGTTGAATTCCGAGCTGCTGCCTCAGACCATCCGGGGCAGGCTCTGGCTGGAACACTTCGTGATCGACCGAGTTGGGTAGGTACACCACGTCATCGCGCTCGACCAGCGCCGTGACCTTGCGCGACAGTTCTCTAGTGACCGCGGTCACGACCGTGGCGTTCTCGAGCGTCCAGCGCAGGCGCGCGAAATCACCAGGAGGAAACACATCGCGATCCAGGTCGTTGCCTCGAATGCTCACGGCGGATGGCGTGCTCTTCAATCGTCCGAGCCACGCGGCGAAAAAGCCGGCGGGCGCCAGATAGTGTCCCCAGATCGCCTGATATGGAGCGATCGAGTACAGCCAATCGCACAAGTTCATCGAGTGTGGAAACGTGCTGTCCCATTCCCGGAAGCGCCCGATTCGGAAGACTCGCGGATTCTCGCCCGTCGATTCGACGACCCCCGGCTGCAGTGCGCGTGTCCAGGCGATTACGTCGACATCGACTCCCAGGCTATGCAGCGCATTTACGATGCGATTCGCACTGGCCGCTACGCCACCCAAGGCGGGAGGAAAGTGTTCCGTGATAAAGAGGAGCCGCTTCATGAAAGCGACATGTGAATCTCAAAATGACGCCGCTAAAATTGCCGTCTGGACCCAACCCTCCGTCATTTCACGGCTGGTTTCCTTAAACCTGACGGCACCGCCCTGATCCATTATGACAGGCCAGCCAAGAAAGGGAGATGCGGGATCTTCATGCCGTTTCCTTTCCGGACGACATCGACTGGCCGTCCGGAACCGATTTTGCATAGGCAATCGAAGCTGGAATAGTCACTTCGATTTCTGTACCGGAACCGAGTTCACTCCAGACCGCCAGTTGTCCGCCCGCCAGTGCGGCGCGCTCCTGCATGCCCGGCATACCGTGATGTCCGGCGCGGCCGCCGGCTTCGAAGACCTGCGGGTCGATGCCCTTTCCGTCGTCGCGGACGCGCAATCGGAGCCGCCGCTGGTCGTAGTGAATCTTCACTTCGATCCGCTTCGCCTGGGCGTGCCGGAATGCATTGCGCAGGGCCTCCCCGGCGATCCGGTAGACTTCGTCGCGGACGAGGGGAGCCAGGTTCCTTGATTTCCCTTCCACGTGCACGCGGAATTCGGGACAAGTCTGGCCAGCCTCACCGGAGGATGGCTGGGCGACGAGCGCTTCTCCCAGCGTGCTGATCGCACGGGCAAGGTCGTTGGTGATGACCGTGGACGAGCGCAGCCCCTGCACTGCGTCACGGCCCTCGCCGATCGCCTTTCTGGCGTCATCACAGACACCCTCCAGTCTTTTCCGGGCTTCCGGGTGATTTTCGAGCAGATAGGTGATCGCGCCAAACTTCAGCAGGACCCCTTGAAAACTCTGCAGCAGCGTGTCGTGCAAATCTCGGGCAATGCGCGTGCGTTCGCCGACACGCTCTTCCAGCCGGATCTTAAATTGGCGTGCGACCTGGCGCGACCGAAGTGCATAGAGCATTCCGAGCACGCCGAAGAACGACACCAGAGACAACGCTTGGAACCAGCGCGTCTGATAGTACGCTGGAGTCACAGCGAAATCCAAAACCGCGCCGGTCTCGTTCCAGATGATACTGTTCGTGGCAGTCACGCGGAAGTGGTAGTTTCCCGGAGGGAGGTCGTTGTAGAACGCCTGCCTGCGAGTCCCCGCGTCCGTCCAATCGTGATCCCGGCCCTCTAGCATGTAGCGGAAGCGCAGCTTGTCCGGTGCGGCAATATTCAGCGCGTTGTATTCGATTTCCAGATCGCGAACGAGCGGCGGCAGCATGAGGCGATCCTTTGGATCGGACGTATATCTGTGGGCAATGCGGTCGGCTTGAAGCTGTTCGATGTGAACAGGCGGTGGCAAGCTGTCCAGCGGAAGGCGGGCTGGATCGATGGAACTAAGGCAATCCAGCGGGAAAAACCATAATCTCCCATCCGAGGATTTGGTGACGTGGGGACTGAATCCGCCTGCGTTTGCGCGCGCCCGCAGTCCATCTGAGCTGTCAAAAACCGCCGGTCGAATCCGCACCGCGGCGTTCTTGTCTTTTTCGATCGCCACAGCCGACGCGTCCAATTCGGAGCGCGGGATTCGCAGGAGCCCGCACGACGTGTACAGCCAAACCGAATGGAGGTCGTCTTCAATCGACCAGTGAACCCTGTTGCATGGCAAGCCCTGTTTCGTCGTCAACGTAACGATACGGCCATTTTTCAATCGGCTCAGTCCGCCCTCGGTTGCAACCCAGAGTGTGCCGTCAGCTTCGACTCGAAGGTCGTTGATGCGGCCATCGGCGAGCCCGTCGGCGGACGTGTAGGATCTCAAGACGCGGCCGTCCTGAAAGTAGAGCAACGCGCCACCAAAAAAGCCGATCCAGAGGCCGCCCTCCAATGGATCCGCGGCGAGAACATCGGCAAAACCTCTTTGACCCAGCGCACTCCAGGCAGTTTCCTGGACCGCCCCGCTCTCCTCCCAGCGAAAAAGACCACGATCCTGGTGGGCGAACCACATCCTACCCGCCCGATCACTGGTAATCGAGTGGATTCGTCCTGCCGGGACGCCGCGTACCAGCACAAACCGCTCGTTTTCCATATAACCGACTGCGTTGAGAGTCGACACCCAGATTCGCCCCTTAGTGTCTTCGTAAAGCGATCCGGCGCCTTGCTCCCGGAATCCATTCACTGCTGATGCATTCGTGTGCGACCGGGATACCGGCGTAATGCTCTGGTCCTGCTCACGATAAAAGGCGACCTCCCGGTTCTTCATTCGATTCAACCCGTCGAGAGTGCGCATCCAGACGCTTCCGTCCTTGGCCGCAAGCACGGAGACGATGCGCACGCTCGATAGTCCCTCGCGCTGGGAGTATGTCGTAACGGGAGTATCGCGAAACCGGTCGAGCCCGTTGAAGTTGCTGACCCAGATGTTGCCGTCGCGATCCTCAAACATCGCCGTGATATCCTCGCCCGAAAGTCCCTCGGTCCGGGTGAACATTTCGGTCCTGCCCTGATGTATGTGCGCGAGGCCGCCACCCGAGGTTCCCACCCAGAGACCGCCATCGCGATCGCGAAGCATTCTCCGTACATGAAACTCCCGCGTGGCTGCGGGAAGGCGGGAGAGCGCTTCCACATGGCCATCCACGAGGCGCTTGATTGCGCCACCCTGCGCGAACAGCAAGGCGCCATTGCCGTCCTCGGCTAGAGCGTCGAAACCACTTTCGCCCCGTATCGAATAAAGCTTCCGCGGCCCAGGACTCCATCGCCACACGCCGTCACCGCTTCCTATCCATAGGTTGTCTTTGCGATCCGTGTATAGGCCTCCGACCACGCTGCCCAAAACGCCATCCTCTCCGTGACACTGCGTACCGCCTTTCCCGATGGAGCACAGCGTCGTTTTGGACGCAGACCAGCCCGCGACCCAGATGTTGCCGGCGCGATCCTCGACCAAGGAAAAGATCGTTTCCCCGGTAAGCTCATCGTATTGGACAACCTTATGACTCGCATCTTTCAGGCTGACGAGGCCTCTGGCTGTGCCAATCCATAGAGTTCCGTCGCGCCCGGCGAGCAGGCTCCTAACCTGCTGGGCCGGAAGAGAGCCCTGAATCGGCCACTCGACGGCTTTTACGCCATCGAAGCGCACGAGGCCAAACTCGGTACCGAGCCAGAGAAAACCGTCGGGCGTTTGAGCGATCGAGTGGACTGCTCCTTTAAAAAAACCCTCGTCAAGTTTCCACGAAGTGTGCGCATACTGGCTGATATCCAGCGCCGGATTTAACGCGGCAGCCCAAGACGCGAACAGCGAGGCGACTAATGCGACGCCAGCGGCTCGTCTGGGAAGTGTGCGGCTACGCTCCATCGTGTTCCGTTTGACGATCTCAAAAAATGCACTTCAGCGCCAGTTGAACCTGTCGTGATGTGGTCGAGGTCGTCTTCAATAGTCCGGCTGTAGCGACCGGTGAAAATGTCTGCGTGAAAATTTGAGCGGCGGTTCGGTCGGGGACAGCGAAATTTGTATGATTCAGCAGGTTGAACAACTCTGCCCGGAATTGGAGATTGAATTTCTCGTTGTGGATGTAGTTATCTTTGAAGACCGCCAGGTCGAGATTGTTCAGGCCGGGCCCGATCGCGATGTTCCGTCCGCTATCTCCCAAGCGCGTGGCCGGCTGCGGCGGCGCGAAACATTGCGTGTGAATGTAGTGAGTCGCGTTCCCTGGATTCACGGGATTATTGCAACCCGGAAGGTTCAGGCGGTCGGGAAAATCGAATGCCGCGGAATCATTCATTCCTAACGGATCTCCTCCGATCACTGGTGTGAACGGCAACCCAGTGCTGGCACGGAAAATTCCACCAACTTGCCATTGATTGACGGCCCAGCTTGCAAAACCGCGAACGGACCGCACGCGCGGCAGCAGCCACGTAGCATTGACGACCAGATTCTGACGCACGTCAAAATCCGAAAGTCCCCGGGCCAGAGCCGGGTCGAAGATAAATGAGCCGACTACGGAGTTGCTGAAATTCGCAACCGCGATCGAAGAAGAGCTGTCGTCGATACTTTTCGCGAACGTGTAAGCTCCACCGATGCGGACACCCCTACGTTCCCATGACACCGCCGCGTTACCCGCCGCATAACTGTTTGACGAAAGCCACGCGAGGGAATTGATCGCGCCGATGCTCGGATTCAGGCGAGAGCCGCTGCCGCGCGGAACAGGCCAGACCAGGCCTGGTGCGGTTTGCGCCGGGAGCACGAGGTTCGCGTCGGTCGTTCGCAGCGGCTGGTGAAGACCATGCTGGCCCGAATAGCTGAGTGTCGCAATCACGCTCCCTGGTAGTTGGCGCTGTATCGTCAAGTTCCATTGCTCGACATAGGAGCGCTTAGGGTTCGGCTGGACCCATGCGTAGCCGAGGTTGTTCGCGGCGAGCAACGACAACGCTCCGGTCGGAAACGATCCTTGCGGTAGTGCGGTTAGAGTTCCGGTTTGAAAAAACGGAGCTACGTTGATCGCGAGCAGCTCGAATTGATACGTCAATGGCAGCGTATCGTAGACTCCGAATCCGCCGCGGACCGCGGTCTTTCCGCTTCGAAATGGATCCCATGCGAATCCGATCCGGGGCGAGAGATTTCGCAGAGTCGGATTCTTGAAATACGGCGAGCCAAGTTTGGGCGCTGTTGCGGTGAGTGAGTCGAGGTTGCTCAGCCGGTCATATTTCTCGCTGGGCACGGTCGCCATTTCGTAGCGAACACCAAGATTCAGTGTGAGATTGGGCAGGACCCGATAGTCGTCACGGAAATAGAAAGCGGGGATGAACTGCCGCAGATAAATCGTCGGACTCTTGCCGGGAATGGTCGAGCTGAAGTTTTGAGGCTGATCTGTCAGGAAGGCCTGCAACGAACCGAACGAGTAGTGGCCGTTGGGATTGGAGTTGCCATCTTCATTGGATTCGATTCGCTCCAGTGCGATCCCGAATTCGAGCGAATGAGCACCGCGCGTATAAAAAAGATCATCGTAGATCTGCCAGCTGGTGAAGTGAAAATCATTCTCACCAAGAGCGCCGACACCGCCGCTGACCCCCGTGAGGCCGGTTATGGCGATTCCGCCGGCCGGTGTGTTGGGCAGAAATCCGAGCGAGGTATCGGTAGCGAGTGGATTCACCACCCCAGCCCGAATCGGCGCATCCGATACCGAGCGATTCAGGCCGATGCGAAAGATGTTCAGGAGATGCGGCCGGAAGATGTGTGTTTCTTCGATCGATCCGAATCGCGTTTGCGAAATTTGCCCTGTAATGACGAAGTCTGTCGCGTCCGGCGAAGTTGTCCTCGAATTTGCAATCAGAAAGCTGCCACGAGCCGAGTCGCTATCCGAGAATTTGTGGTCCAAGCGGCCGGTCCAAAGATTCACCGATGTCTCCGCGGCCGAAACGAAGGAATAGATCCCTGAATCGCCTGATTCAGGCCCGTTCGGAACAGGAAACATCTGGAAATAAGGTACGACCTTCGAATCAATCGTGACTTTACCGCTGACCAGCTGCCCGGTCCGCGCCGCGAGAGAGGGGACCGTAGTGATCGTGGTGGAACTGAGATTCCGGCGCAAGCCTTCGTAGTTGAAAAAGAAGAAGGTCCGATTGGCGCGGATGGGACCGCCCAGCGTCGCTCCAAACTGGTTGCGCTTGAACGGCGGAACTTGGGAACCGTCGAAGAAATTCCGGGCATCCATTGCGCTATTACGCAGGAACTCGTACGCCGAGCCCTGGAAATGGTTGGAGCCCGCGCGCGTCAACGCGTTGATCACTCCGCCCGACGTCTTCCCATAATCAGCAGACGGGATTCCTGTGACGACGGAGAACTCCTGGATCGCGTCTGTCCCCAGGACGGATCCGAGCACGTTGCCTGGTCCGTTTCCCGTGAAGTCGTTGATGCTAACGCCGTCGAGCCTGTAGTTATTCTGCTGAGGACGGCCGCCGCCGAACGTTAGCTGTGTACCCCAGCCGCGGTCCTCCCGGCCGTTGCTTCCGGCGGTGATCGCCGTTTGCGCTTCAATCGTGTGGACGCCCGGTTCGAGACTTGCCAGCAACGTCCAGTCGCGGCCGTTCAGGGGCAAGTCGCGAACGGTTTGCCCACGCACAACGTTACTCAAGGTCGAGGACGTTAAGGAGACCCCCTCTGATTGCGATGCCACCTCCACCGAGCTTGCAACAACGCCGACCGTTAGTTCGAAATCAACCATCATTTGTGCACCGACGTCGACGAGCAGATTTCTTTTTCCGGCATCGTCGAACCCGGTGCGGGAAACCGAAGCGTTGTAGCGTCCTGGCATCAGGTTGGGAAAACTATAGAAACCCTTAACATTCGTTTTCGAAGTACGTGTCTCGCCGGTTGCCTGATTTGAGATATTTACGACCGCATCGGGAATTGCGCCGCCAAGGGCATCGATAACCTGACCGCTGATATTGCCTCCGCTTATTTGGGCCAGCGCAGGTACGCCCGCCAGCATGACAATCACCACCAAAGCGGTTTGTCGCATTAGAGCCCCGTCACATCATGTTCTTGTCGAAGTTCTCAATTCCTGTCGCGCTTGCTCCGGGAGAGAACCCCGGTTCTGCCACTTCACGCCGCGGCAGGTCTCCTTCGCACGATGATCGGGGTGTCCTGTTCCATTTGCGTCCTTCCCAAGAGATTGTGATTCCACAAAGATGCCGGACTGAGTAGCTACCCCGAGTGAGGATGCGAATCTCGTTTCGAAAACAGCTTAGGGCGGCAGCAAGAATTCGTCTTGCGCGATCGCGTCTGTCTTGCCGGTTCTTGTACCTCGATCAGTTGCCCGCACCATTCGCGAGTATGCGTCCAATAGCGAATTGCAGACATCACCCAATCGAATCGTTTCGGATACCCAAAAAGTAGCTGCATCGTATACCCCGAATGGGTTAGGTCAAGTCGACTGGGCCGCTCTCCTAGAGATGCGCAAGAGCACCTCTAGCAGCGACTGGGTGTTTCCTGCGATGACTCACAGCGGACATATTGAGCCTGCCAGCCTAAAGCGACAACACCTCCACGCCTGCGAAGGAGCGGCTAATGCCTTGCAGAACGCCAAGCGCAAGACGGGTGAGCCCCAGGTGTGGAGCATTGAGCCTTTTTCCGCTGTACACACTCCGACACACGTGCTTGACGAGATGGGCACCACACGTCGACCCATGGGCGCTCGCCTACATGGCGGGCCATCGCGACATGAGCATCACGAAGCGGTACATCCATCCCCAACAAGGCGCACTCTAAGGATGCTGTCGAGAAGGCCAGACTTGCAAATGGTGGGCATACTTCTGGGCATACCGACCAGATCGGAGAATCTGCCGGAATCCCCGATACTGCCCCAAGTGCTTGATGTAGAAGAGGTAAAATGGCGCGCCCGGAGAGACTCGAACTCCCGGCCTACTGGTTCGAAGCCAGTCGCTCTATCCAGCTGAGCTACGGGCGCGTTGCCCTCATCGTATCATCAAGTCAGCCGTGCCGGCCAACCAACCTTATATCGAAACTGAAGTCAAAATCCGCTTCCCTCAGGGACCCGATGCTGCGCGCCACAAAATCGAAAACAGCGGCTTCACGCTGAAGCAGGATCGCACTCTGGAATCCGACCAGTTGTTCGATCGTGGCGACAGTGAACTACGTCGCGCCGATCAGCTTCTACGACTCCGCCACGCCGGAGATCTAGCCACTGTGACGTTCAAAGGTCCGGGGCGTAGCGAGCGTCACAAAAGCCGCGAGGAAATCGAGTTTGACGTCTCCAATCCCGCAAATTTCCATCAGGTGCTGGAACGGCTCGGGTACACGCCCCGCTTCCGCTACGAAAAATACCGCACGAAATTCGCAGCTTCAGGCGAGCCAGGAATTGTCACCATCGACGAAACCCCCATCGGAGTCTTCCTGGAACTCGAGGGGCCGGCTCAATGGATCGATCAAACCGCAGCTCGACTAGGACTATCCGAGGCGGAGTACTTGACCCATAGCTACGCCGCGCTCTACCAGGAATACCGCCGTTCCAACCCGCATGCACCACCCGATATGACCTTCCAGGGTAAGGCCGGCCTCTAGAACCCTCGGAAAAGAATCTTAGTACCCAGAAAGTCTATTGATGAGTTTGAAATCCGATGCTATGCTCTCTGTAGTCCAAGAGAACATCACCTTGCAGAAAGGATTGAGTTAGGCGCAAAATGATGGAATTTGTAGCGACGGTAATCATCGCCACCAGCTCTGTGGCGTTGTTCGCCTACTGGTTCCGCTACACCTGCCTGCTCATCCTGAGCGCCAAGACGACTCGCGACTATGCAGTTTCGGTCGCCACGGCGAATCAACTCGGCTTCCTCGAAGTGCAAGCGGTTCTGCGTGATCCAATCGCCGCGGACCTCGACCAGTTGAAGGATGCTCTCGATCGCGACTACAGGGTCCTCACTTATCTGCTGAAGCATGCCGCCAACCCATCGAGCGGCGATGCCGCCATCGAAAAGCGAATGCTGGAGGTCAACTACAAGTTGATGGGCGCCTGGTACTCGGCTTGCCGCCGGTTCTCTCCCGCTGCCGCATACCGCGCGCTGGATGAGATGTCCTCGGTCGTCGCTCACTTCGCGAATTCCATGGGCGAACGCGCTGTGGCCGGCGCCGCCGCCTAATCTCTACCCGCTTATCTAACCCTCGGTCGTAGGAACCTGCCAGCGACCGCTCTGTAGCTCCGAGCCGAAATTCTCGCCCAGGTACACGCGCCGCACTTCAGGATCGTTCGCCAGCGAGTCCGGCGAGCCGGAACGAAAGATCCGGCCGTTGTTGATGATATAGGCTCGATCGGTCACCGCAAGCGTTTCCCGCACGTTGTGATCGGTCACCAGCACGCCGATTCCTGCATGCTTCAGATCGAAAATGATCTTTTGCAGCTCTAGTACCTGGATCGGATCGATACCAGAGAACGGCTCGTCCAGCAGCAGGAAACTCGGCTCGATCACCAGCGATCGCGCGATCTCCACGCGCCTCCGCTCCCCGCCAGAAAGCATGTATCCTTTGCTGTGCCGGACTTGGTCGAGCCCCAGTTGATCGATCAGTTGATCCATTCGTTCCCGGCGCTCCCTGCGGTTGAGCGGTAGCGTCTGAAGGATCGCCATCAGGTTGTCTTCCACCGACAGCTTGCGGAACACGGAGGCTTCCTGTGGAAGATAGCTGATTCCGCGGCGCGCGCGTTGATACATCGCCAGCGGCGTGATGTCTTCGTCGTCGAGCATCACGCGGCCCGAATCCGGTGTGATCAGCCCCACGATCATGTAGAACGACGTGGTCTTTCCCGCGCCGTTGGGCCCCAGCAAGCCGACTACTTCGCCCTGCTTTACCCGCACCGAAACATTATCCACGACCTTCCGGCCGCGATACGCCTTGGTGATTTCGGTGGTCTGGAGCGTGCGCACGAACTATTTCTTCTTTTTGCGGATGGTGCTTTTGACAGGGTCGTTGACCGCGCCGTCAACGATGAGCCTATCATCGTTGGAAAACCAGGTCAATTGTTTGCCGCGCGTCTGGTTGCCCGGCTGGCCTTTCACGATATCCAACAGCAGAGGATCGCCGCCGTTCAGCAACACCTTCTCTTCGCCCGCATAGTACTCGGCGTGCTCGGAGGTGCTGGTGCGGGTCCGCTTCAGTTTTTCCGACGTGCTCACCACCTTCACCGTTCCGTCCGCGAGCGCCTTGTCGAGCGACGAATCCGCGTCCGCGTCTTTCAGGAATGCCCGGATTTTCTGCGAGGTGATGGTCATCTCCGGACGCTTCATCACCACGCCGCCGGTGTAATCCACGATGCGCGTCTCTTCGGTGTAAAACATGTCCGGCGCCGTGACCACCGTGAACACCGGTGGAGGCTTCACCTTCGCCGCCGTTTTGTCGTCTCCGGATTTGTCCTTGTCGACGAACTGGCTCTTCACCTTGCCGTGCGCTTCCATAATCTGGCTGTCGCGATCGATATCCAGGCGGTCGGCCTCCACGCGATTCGCGCCCTGCCACGCCACGGCGTTGCCTTCGTAATGGATCCTGGTGTTGTTTTCGGCCGAGGTCATGTGCTGGGCGCGCGCCTGCATCACTTCGTCGCCTGAAAGCATCGCGGAGGACTTGCCTTTTTTCTCCGGCTCGCGCGTCGACGCGACGTGCCCGTCCGCCACGAAATCGCCCGACTTCTGATTCATGACGATCTTGTCGGCCGCCGCCGAACCGGTCGAATCCCACACGCGCGCCGCGCCATCCAGCGTCATCAGGTCTTTCTGCTGCTCCAAAGTCGCCCGATCCCCGCGCGCACGCCGGTCGCCTTCCTGATAGCGGAAATCGTTTTTCTGTTCCAGGCGGACCAGGTCGCTGGTCTTCGGATCGAAGGTTGCCATCAACTCCTTACTTTCGGTGAAGGAGGGATCGGGCTTGGGTTTATCGGCACGCGGTGGTTTGTCGGTGCGGGTCTGCGCGTTGATCGACCGGAACGACTTAATCCGGTTCTCATCGCCATAGGCGATCCAGATCCGGTCGCCCTTCACCGAGCGTTTCGGCTGTCCTTCGCGATTCGGCAAAAAATCGATAGTTCCAGGACCGGCCGTTTCCACGTTATCGATGTCACGGCCAGCGTTCTTCATCCGCAACGTAATGGTGTCGCTCCGCAGGATGCGCGTATCGCCCGGCTCGGCTCCGGGTTTGGGGAGCGGTACCGCCTCCGCGACACTCGATCCGGTCGCAACCGCAGTCTTCAGGGTGCTGTCTTTGGTGGAAGTATCGAAATCCAGGTCGAGATGGTTCGATGTCACGGTAGTGCGCATGGTCTGGGCCGTAGACACCAGCCGCCCATTCTTATCGCCGCTGATGTGATCCACTACCATGCCGTCCTCGAAATGCAGTTTGAGCTGATCCGCGGCGAACTCGACTTTGCGGCCCGGATCGTCGCGGACGCCATGCGCATTCTGGGTTTCCGATTCGCGAACTTCGCCCTCTTCCAGCGTCACCAACGACGTCAGCCCTTCCAAATGCAACATGTCGCGCGTCAGCTTCGACCATTGCATCAGCCACACCTTGGATTCCTTTTCCTTGTAGAAAGCCTCACCTGCTTCGATGTGCATGGGAACGGATTGCGCCGTTTTGCCGCGCCAGTCCAGCGCGACGTCGTGCTTTAAGTGCAGTTCCCGCGTTTGCGGATCGTATTCGGCGCCGGTCGCCGTACCCGTGCCTTCGGTGACGCCGTTATGACCGAATTCGAAGGATGCATGCCGCTCCGTGTCGGCCTTCCCGGTTTCACTCTGAAAGCTCACGCCCGACGAATGGATCTTTACCAACCGTCCGTGCGGCGGACCTTCCACGGGAACGCCCATGGTGATATCCACTTCACCATCGGAAACCAGAGTCTTGGCCGACTCGTCGAATTTGGCGGCGGCGCAACGTACCAGATCGTACTCCGATCCATCCTTTTTAAACAGGCGCAGCTCGACGCCTTCGAGTTCGATGGTCGACGCATCGTTTCGCTTGCGCATGCTGTGCGCGCGAACGAAAAACTGCTGCTGCGTCCCGATGCTCTTGGTGTAAGTCCAATCCTGGGAAGCAGCGTCCAGGGCGGAATCCAGCGCTTTCGGCGGCGTCGGCGCGTTGCGGGCCTCAGCAGCCTTGTACTTTAGATAGGTAGCGCCGACGGAGAACACGATTCCAACAATGGCGGCGAGAACGAGCCACCGGGTTCGGCGCATAAGGATTTACTTCCAGGATACAACGTCCAGGCTGGCATCCGGCGTCTACTTGATGATCGTTTCATATTCGCGATGTGTTCCGATCCAGAACCAGACGAACTGATCTTGTTTCCGCAACGCGAGCGCCCGATAGGATCGCGAGATCCTAACCGACCAAAATGGTCCAACCTGCTTGAGCCGCAAAGAACGATGCTGCGGATTTGTAAGGAACAGCGCGTACTGCTTGTGCGCAAGTAACTGAATTGCCGGTGGTAGTTGGTCGAAACACTTCCAGAACCTGGGGAGCGCGCGCGATTCGAAGCTCACTTTCGCTTCGAAAGGCCTTCATCGAGCGGCCGGCTCTGGCCTTCGGCAATTTCCCGTTCGAGTTCCGCGAGTATCCGCGCCCCGCGGCCATTCGGCGCGAAATCCTTCTCGATCTGCTCGTCCCAGACGTCCCATTCACGTTCGCTGATCCAGCCGGCGAGTTCGGACTGCTCGTCGGGCGAGAGGTGCTCAATCGCTTCCTTGATGGCTTCCAGCGTCATATCTCCAACCTACCCCGTATCCAGGCAGCCAGCAACCAGCCGCATTGAGGCTATAATCTAAATGAGGTGTTCCACCGCCTTCGAACTGAAGATGGCGGAACAAGTCTCTATCTCCAATATGGATCATAAAATCCGGGTGTTGGTCGCCAAGCCCGGCCTCGACGGTCACGACCGGGGCGCAAAAGTAATCGCCCGGGCGTTACGCGATGCCGGTATGGAGGTCGTTTACACCGGCCTGCGCCAGACTCCGGAAATGATCGTTAACGCCGCGCTGCAAGAGGACGTTCAAGTCATCGGACTCTCGATCCTCTCGGGCGCGCACAACGCCATCGTGCCTCGCGTGATGGAGTTGCTTAAAGAAAAACAGATGAACGACGTCATCGTCATTGTGGGCGGAATCGTCCCCGATGAGGATGCCGCACAATTGAAGCGTCAGGGCGTCGCCGCCGTGTATCAACCCGGCGCCTCCCTCGAACAGATTGTGGAGTTCATCCGCAGCTCGGTGAAGCAGACCGCCTAATCAGCGGCCGCATCGCCGAAGAAAGAATGCAGATGCAAGATAAATTGAATATTGCGGTGTTCGTCGATTACGACAACATCGAGATCGGACTCAAATCGACCCTTCGACGCGAGTTCGACGTCTCCCTGGCGCTGGATGCGCTCAAGGAGCGTGGCGACATTGTCGCCAAGTTCGCCTACGCCAATTGGGGACGCCAGGACGGCGCGACGCGCCAGATGGCCGAAAACGCGGTCCAGATGGTCCAGCGCATCCCCTCGCCAAGAGGCGATAAGAACGGCGCCGACATCAACCTCGCGCTCGACGCTCTGGAGATGGCCTTCACCCATACCCACGTGAACGCCTTCGCCATCGTCAGCGGCGATTCCGACTTCATCCCGCTGGTCAACAAGCTGAAGGAATACGGCAAAACCGTGTTTGTCGTCGGAGGAAAAGCCTTCACCTCGACTATTCTTCAGCAGAACTGTCACGAGTTCATCAGCTTCGAATCGCTGATGTCGGACGCTCCGGATCGTCCGATGATTACCCTGCCGCAAGAAGTGCGCGTGCCGCGCGGGCGTGGCGACCGGCCAGATCGTCCCGAACGCGGCGACCGGCCCGACCGTGGCGATCGCCGCCAGCGTCCCGCTCCGCTCGAACTGGGCCAGTCCATGGCCCTGGTGGAGCGCGCTCTGCAAGTCCTGGAACGGCGCGCCGTCCAGCCGCAGCTCGGACTTCTCAAGTCCACCATGCTGCAGCTCGACCCCGCCTTCAACGAACGCGCTTACGGCGCCTCCAGCTTTTCCGATTTCGTGGAAAAGTTAAAGCGCGCCGAATTGGTCAACGTCAGTGGAACCGGCGGACGCTACATCATCGAGCGCAAGGGCTCGTCGACGCCGGAGCGCGCGAATCTCAAACCCGAAGATTTGCTGCCGCCGTTGCGCGACGTCCTGGAGAATCATCGCCTCGAAATCGAAAATGGATGCCCGATCGAGGACCTGGAACACTCCTTCCGCGCCGAACAGCCCAACTTCGATCCGACCGCGTACGGATTCCAGCAATTCTCCGAGTTCCTCAACTACGCGCAGGACAAGACCGTGGTTCGCCTGGAGCCGCACGAGGAACAAGGCATGCTGGTGTATCTGGGCGCGGAGTTTTATCCACCCGCCGAGCCGCCCAAGCCCGAGCCTGAAGCTGTTCACGAGATCGAGGAAGAAGAAGACGAGCCTCAGCCCTACGTGGAAGGCCAGCCGACCATCTTCGAGCCGAATCCTCCGCCCGCCAAACCCAAGCGGGCTCCCGCGCGAAAACGTCCGCCCAAGTCTCCCGGCAGCGGTCCGCAGCGGCGTCCGCGCAGGAAGAAACCCGAATGAGCATCGAGCGCATCTTTCCGCACAATGCTCCCGCTCCGCGCGGTCCCTATTCGCCTGCCGTCCGCGCCGGCGATTTCATTTACGTGAGCGGGCAGGGCCCCATCGATCCGATTACCGACAAGCTCTCGAAGGGCGATATTCAACACGAGACCAGTCTGGTCCTCTCGAATATCAAGCGCATTCTCGAAGCCTGCGGAGCATCGGCGGCGGACGTGGTCAAGTGCTCCGTCTTTTTGAAAGACGGCAGCGAGTTCCAGGCGATGAATGAAGTGTATGCTGCATTCTTCGGCGTGAACCGCCCCGCCCGAACCACCGTGGTGTGCGAATTCGTTAGCGACATGCGCGTCGAAATCGACTGCGTCGCGTACAAGCCCAAGTGACTTTGGTTTGTCCCGGTTGCGGCGTCGAGCAGCCTGCGACCGGCAAGCCGCTGGAAACGCGCTACCACGCCTCCGCCGAATGCTGGGCGCTGTTTGGCGAGTTATCCGCGTACACGCTGTCGCACGGCGATCCGAAGTTTATCCATCAACATGCCGTCGACGCGTGGCAAGCGCAGCACATGGTCGAATCGAAATCGAACATCGGCATTGCGTTCTCATTGATCGGACTGTACCTGGCGATCGAAAAAGGATACACCGGAAGACAAGCCCAACTAGCGCACCTGCAGCTGGGCCGTACCAAGCGGCAATGGGGGACATTCGAAATGCCGCGCGAGCGCGCCGCCCTCACGGTGCTCGACGTCGTCAACGCGGCACCGGGTCCGGATCGCGACGCGATGCTGATGAAATGGGCGGCCTCGGTATGGGCCTCATGGAGTCACACGCATCCCTGGGCCGCCGAAACGTGCGCGCGATTGCTCAGATCTACTTAACAGTCTTACCGGCCGCGTCGAACTTCACTTCCTTGCTCTTTGCGCCGGTCTTGATGGCGGCTTCGTAGAACGTCTTTCCGTTTTCCGTCACTGTTTCGACCTTTTGCAGTTTGCCAGTCCCGACCGCTTTCTGAATCGCGTCTCGGGTCGGCGCGGGAATCGTATCGATACTGGTCTCTTCTTCGACGCTGACGACTTTACCTGCGGCGTCAAAGCTCACATCCTTGGCATGACCGTTCACGGTCATCTCGGCCTCGTAGGACGTTTTTCCGTGCTCTACTTCCTTGGAAAATCCCTTGATAGTGGCGCCTTTGCTCTGCTCTTTCACTGCTGCCTGCACGGCGGCCGGCATGTCTTCCAGCTTGATCTTCTGATCCGCGAAACAGATGGTCCCCGCGGCCATCGCGATCCACAGCATCTTCATGACGGTTCTCCTTGGCGTCTTTGCGTCTTTGCGTGAGACTCTTAAAAATTTCACGCAAAGACGCAAAGTCGCCAAGAAGAGTATCGGTCTCTCCGCTGAGGATTCGCTGAAGACTACGCGACGACTTGCGCCCTCGTGCGGATCGGCAGCCCATGCCGCGCCAGCACCGCTTCCACGTCGCTCTTCATCAGCCGCGACGCGTCGTAATCCACTGTGATCTTATCGGGCGCTGGCGCAACTTGCACCCGCACGATTCCATAGGTGCTATGGACCTTCGCGATGTTGGCCAGATCGTCGTCTGTCAGCGGCCGGAGCAGATCGTAGTGCAGCGTTACTTTGGTCATTGGAAAAGTTGGAAAACTCAGGATACCAGCTTCCACAGCACCTGCCGCAGCATTCCCAGCCAGACTTCCGCGTCGTGCGTATTCAAATCCATGCGACGCACCAGCCGCCGGATCTTGATCCGTGTGGAGCCTTCCACCCGCGCGTGCACGTATCCGGATTTCTCCAGCACTTCTTCCAGCAGCGCCGTCAATCGCTCCAGATCGTCCGCTTTCGCCGCGTGTTTCAGCTCGGGTTTGGCGCGCGCCGCCACTGGACTGCGCAGGATCTCGTAGAGACACACTGCCACCGCTTGACCCAGATTCATCGACTCGTGCGCTTCGCGTGTCGGAATCCGCATCAGCCAGTGGCAATGGCTCATGTCCTCATTAGACAGCCCGAACTTTTCCGACCCGAACAGCAGCGCGACGGGCGCGTTCACAAGCTTCTTCGCGATCAGCTTGCCGCCCATTTCGAGGCGTCGCAGCGGATGCTCCAACGCTCGATGGCCCTTGGAAGTGGTGCCCACCACCAGCGCACAATCCGCCACTGCTTCGGCGAGCGTCGCGAATTCCTTCGCTTCGGTCAGAACCTTTTGCGACTTCACCGCCGACCGTGCTTCGCGAAACGCAACGTCGTAGGGATTCACCAGCCGCAACTGGGGAACGCCGAAATTGCTCATCGCCCGCGCCGCCGCGCCGATGTTCAGCGGATTCCGCGGGGCCACCAGAACCACGCGTAGAGCGTTCACAGTGAGCCGCGGTGCACCGCGTCCAGCACGCCATTGATGAACGACACCGATTCGTCGCCGGAGAACTGCCGCGCCAGTTCCAGCGCTTCGTCGATCACCACCGGCGCGGGCGTCTTCATCTCGTTCATTTCGTAAACCGCCAGGCGCAGAATGTTGCGATCCACCGCCGGCATGCGCTCCAGCCGCCAATGCTCGGATTTTTCGCTGATGCGTTTGTCGATGTCGGAGGATTTCTCGGATGCCCCGCGCACCAGCTCCTCCATGAACTCGTCCGTGGGCGCTCGCTGCGGCTCGTCTTCCTCGGAAGACAAAGTGTCATAGAACGACGAAATAGCTTCGTTGATGGGTTGCTTGCGCAAGTCCCACAGGAACAGCACCTGAAGCGCGCGCTGGCGGGATCGATGACGTGCTGGCATGACGCTACGTCCGCGCGGCCCGTGCGCCCGACAGCGCGATGACGCGAGCCACGCGGGACATCTCGATCGCAGTCATCGCCGCGTCGAAACCCTTGTTTCCCGAAGTGCCCGCGCGCGCCTCGGCTTGTTCCACGGTGTCCGTAGTCAGCACTCCGAAGGCGACTGGCAGTCCCGTCTCGAGCGCCACCTGCTGCAATCCGCGCGCGGATTCCGCCGCGACGAAATCGAAATGTGGCGTCTCCCCCCGGATGACGGCGCCCAGCGCGACGATCGCGTCAAAAGCGTGCGTATGCGCCAGCAGCTTCGCCGCCAGCGGCAACTCGAACGCTCCAGGAACGTGAAACACTTCGACACCCTCGGCGCCCGCTTGCTCCAGCGCCTTTTGTGCTCCTTCCAGCAGTTTCTCCGTGATCGCGCCGTTGAAACGCGCCACTACGATGGCGAACTTCAAGCCACGGGCATCGTGTTCCCACTTGATTTGATCTGTCGACAAAAGCTGTTCCTGCATCATGATAGCGTTTTTTAGCTGCGTGAATCGGCGTTCATCTGCGATCATGAAGGAAAGGCCGCATGGACCCGCAGCATATCCGGAATTTCAGCATCATTGCGCATATCGACCACGGAAAATCGACGCTCGCCGACCGTCTGCTCGAAACCACTGGCGCGCTCTCCAAGCGCGAAATGATGGAGCAGGTTCTCGATTCGATGGACCTGGAACGCGAACGCGGCATCACCATCAAGGCCCATGCCGTCCGACTGGATTACAAAGCCGATGACGGAGAGATGTATCAGCTAAACCTGATCGACACGCCCGGCCACGTCGATTTCACTTACGAGGTTTCGCGCAGCTTGCAGGCGTGCGAAGGCGCGCTGCTGGTGGTGGACGCGTCGCAAGGCGTCGAAGCGCAGACGCTGGCGAACACCTATCTGGCGCTGCACCACAACCTGGAAATCATTCCGGTCATCAACAAGATCGATCTGCCCTCGGCCGAGCCTGACCGCATTCGCGAGCAGATCCAGCACGTCATCGGACTCGACGCGAGCGGCGCCATCCTCGCCAGCGCCAAGAACGGCGTCGGAATTCACGAAGTGCTGGAAGCCGTGGTGCACCTGGTTCCGCAGCCGAAAGGATCGCCCGACGATCCGCTGCGCGCCTTGATTTTCGATTCCTGGTTCGACCCATATCGCGGCGTCATCATTCTTACGCGCGTTTTTTCCGGCCACCTGCGCAAAGGCCAGAAGATCCGGCTGTGGGCCAACGGATCCGTCCACGAAGTGGAGGGGCTCGGCTATCAGTCGCCTAAACCGATTCCTTGCGACGAACTTTCCGCCGGGGAAGTCGGATTCGTTTTCGCGAATATCAAAACCGTTTCCGACGCCCAGATCGGCGACACCATCATCGATCAAGAAAACCCCGCCGCTGAACCCCTGCCCGGTTTCGAGCCGTTGAAAGCGATGGTATTCGCGGGACTCTACCCGATTGAATCGCACGAACACGGGCTGCTGCGAGACGCGCTCGAAAAACTTCGGCTCAACGACAGCGCGTTCAGTTTTGAGCCGGAAAATTCGGTGGCGCTAGGCTTCGGATTCCGCTGCGGTTTCCTGGGACTGCTCCACCTGGAAATCGTGCAGGAGCGTCTGGAGCGCGAATTTCAGATCGACCTGATCACCACGGCGCCCGGTGTGCGCTACCGCGTCACGCTGAACGACGGAACCATGCACGAGTTCGAGAACCCCACCAAGTTTCCCGATCCTTCGAGCATCAAACAGATCGAAGAGCCGATCATCGATGCGACAGTGATCACGCGCGAAGAATACCTGGGCGGAATTCTGAAACTGCTGGAAGAGAAGCGCGGGACGCAGAAAAAGTTCGAATACATCGGCAGCGGTCGCGTCCTGCTGGTGTATGAGCTGCCGCTGAACGAAATCGTGATGGACTTTTACGACCGCTTGAAATCGGCTTCCAGCGGATACGCGTCCCTGGATTATCATCTGGCGGGCCATCGTGTTTCGCCTATGGTGAAACTGGATGTGCTGGTGGCTGGGGAACCGATTGACGCGCTCTCGATGATCGTCCACCGCGAATTCGCCTACGAACGCGGCAAAAGTCTGATCGAGCGATTGCGCAAGCTGATCCCGCGCCAGATGTTCGAAGTCGCGCTGCAGGCCGCGATCGGAAACAAAGTCGTGGCTCGCGAAAACATTCCGGCGATGCGCAAGAACGTGCTCGCCAAATGCTACGGCGGCGACATTTCCCGCAAAAGAAAACTGCTCGAGAAACAAAAAGAAGGCAAACGCCGCATGAAGCGCGTAGGTCGAGTAGAGATCCCGCAGGAGGCGTTCCTGGCGGTACTCAAGGTCGGCGGCGGAGGCGAGGATTAGAGTTTCACAGCCTCGCGGATGTTCGCTAGCGCTTCCTCGAAGGTGTGTCCTTGCGATTGACCGCCTGCTAGCTCAGGGCTGAACGCGTAACATCTTTGCTCATCGCACTGGATGACCACGCTGACTCTCACCTGCTATTCTCCGTAAAACAGTTTCTCGATTTCCTTGTCAGCAGCGTCAAATCCGGGCATGATTTTAACTTTGTCTTTCTATCCACCCGGCTTGCGGAGGGGCCTGTGGGTTGATTCATACGGGACCAGCACCACGATCGGCCTGCCGGCCTTCGTGATGACGATCTCTTCCCCCCGATGCCACCCGCTTAACGAGATGGGAAAAGCGAGCTTTGGCCTCGCTGATACTGACCTGCATCCTAAGACTAAGTTTAGTCTAAAGCCGTCCAAGCCAAGATCGCGATTCCCGCCGCGTCTGCGTTCGCTGCGACTTCCGCGCGATCGATCAGCAGCGTGCGGCCGCTGTCGATCGAAAGCGCGGTAGTGCTGGTCTCGATCATCACCGCGATCGTTTGCGGACCAACCACTGGAACATCGAAGAGCAGATGCTTCCGACGCTGCGAGGCCTTCACCAGGCGCAAGGGCTTCCCTTCGGCGAGCGACGCGGCACGGCGCAGCATGGCGTCGGTGCCTTCCATCGCCTCGACCGCGAGACAGGCCCGCTCGGCGATGGCAACGCTTTGGCCGATATCGAGCGAGGCTAGCGCGGTCGCGATCTTGCGGCCATATTCGATGTCGCGCAGTTCGTCAGAGGACGGATTGCGGCGCGTCAGGACTCCTTCAGGAGCAAGCAAATCCTTGAGCAGCAGCGTCGAGTCCACCAGCTCGATGCCTTCGTCGCGTAGCACCTTGGCAACCCCGCCGATCAGTCCCTCGGTGTTCTTCGTCTCCACCGACGCGAGCAGTTTCACCAAGCGCCAATCCGGCACGATCGACGAGAAAATCTTCGCGTGCTTCACCTGGCCGCACATCATGATCTGCGTGATGCGCTCGTCTTTGCAAATATCGATCAGCTTCGAAAGCTGGCCAAGTGAGATCCAGTGCGTCCGTGCTAGCTCTTCGATCTCCGGTGATGCTTCTTCCTTGAGGCCGATCGCGACCACTTCGATACCGGCCTTCCGCGCGGCTTCCAGGGCGAGCACGGGGAAGCGGCCATTGCCGGCGATGAGACCGTACGGCATTACTTGATGAATCCGCGCTGGGCGCTGCGGATGAACTCGATCAATTCGCTCACTTCCGGCGACGGCTCGATTTCCGCGACGATCCGTTCCAGCGCCTGCGTCGTATTCAAACCGGAATGCGTCAGCAGCCGGAACGCTTTGTGCAGCGCCTCACAGGCTTCCGGCGAGAAGCCGCGACGCTTGAGTCCGGTCGTATTTGCGCCGAACACTTTCGCTTCGCGCGCCGTCACGGTGTTCGAAAACGGCAGCACATCCTGCGTGATCACGCTGTAGCCGCCGACAAACGCGTGGCGGCCTATGCGGCAGAACTGGTGCACTCCGCTGGACGCGCTGACCACCGCCCAGTCCTCCACCGTCACGTGGCCGCCAATGGTGGCGGCGTGCCCCAGAACCGTGTGATTGCCGATCCGCGAATCGTGCGCGAGGTGCACGTAGGCCATCAACAAATTGTCATCCCCGATCGACGTCAGCATGCCGCCGCCTTCGGTGCCGCGGTGGATGGTGACGAATTCGCGAATCTGATTTCGATTTCCGATTCGGGTTTCAGAGGGCTCGCCGCGATACTTCAAATCCTGCGATGCGACGCCCACAGTCGAGTAGGGAAAGAAAACGTTGTCTTCGCCGATGCTCAGCTTGCCGTCCATGAACACGTGCGCGATGACTCGCGTTCTAGCCGCAATCGAAACGCCCGGACCGACCACACAGTACGGGCCGATCTCGGCCGACTCCGCGATCTGCGCGGCGGGGTCGACAATGGCGGTGTGAGCAATCATTCTCGATCAGCGAGCTTGCACAGCATCATCGCCTCGGCTACTACGTTGCCGTCGACGGTGGCCGTGCCGAACATTTTCGCGATGGTCTGTTTCCGTTTGGCGACTTTCATTTCGATGCGAAGTTGATCGCCGGGACGCACGGGCCGTCGGAATTTCGCTTCTTCCACCGACGCGAGCAGCACCAGCTTGTTCTTGCGGTCTTCCATCTGGCTCAGCACGAGCACGCCTGCGACCTGCGCCATCGCTTCGACGATCAGTACGCCCGGCATTACCGGAAAATCGGGGAAATGGCCGACGAAAAACGGCTCGTTGATGGTGACGTTCTTGATGCCGACGATCCGCTCGGGCTCTAGTTCTTCGATGCGGTCCACCAGAAGAAACGGATAGCGGTGCGGGAGGATCGCCTGGATCCCCTGAATATCCATGACCATGCGGTCTCGTTATTATAACAACCATGGATCGTTTCCTCCGCTATGCGCGGCTAAAACAGAAAGATATCATCGCGTTGACGCGCGAGTTCGTGGAGTGCGAATCGCCCAGCGACGATCCGCCGTCGGTGGACCGGTTTATTTCGCTAGCGACCAAACGAACCCAAGACATCGCGACAGTAAGTGTTTCACGTGGAACAACTTATGGGCCGAACGCGCGGTTCACGTTCACACTTCCCGGAAAGAAAAAAGACGGGCAGATTCTAGCACTTGGGCATTCGGACACCGTGTGGCCGATGGGAACGTTGGGTAAAATGCCCTTTCGCGAGTCGCGCGGAAGATTGTGGGGACCGGGCGTGCTGGACATGAAAGGCGGCCTCGCGTTCTTCATTTTCGCGATGCGCGCGCTGCGGGATCTGGATGTGGCGGTGGCTCGGAAGGTGGTGTTGCAAGTGAACGCGGACGAAGAAGTGGGCAGCGAATCGTCGCGGGCCTGGACGGAGGAAGCCGCCAAGCAGAGCGTCGCGGTGCTGGTGCTCGAGCCGGGGACCGGGCTCGAGGGCAAATTGAAGACGGCACGAAAAGGCGTCGGGGATTACACGATTACGGTGCGGGGACGTGCCTCGCATGCTGGTGTGGATTTCTTGAACGGCGCGAATGCGATCGTCGAAATGTCGCGGCAGCTTCAGAAGATTGCCGGATTTACGCGCCTGGATCGCGGAGTGACGGTGAGTCCGGGGGTGGTGCATGGCGGGACGCGAAGCAATGTGGTCCCCGCGGAGTGCGTGGCCGAGGTGGATATTCGTGCGCCGCGGGATCGCGATCGTGTCTATCTGGAGAGATCCTTCGGGTCGTTGAAGCCTTTCGACAAGCGATGCACGATTGAAGTAACCGGCGGGCTGAATCGCCCACCGATGGAGCGGTCGGCGGGCGTGCGGAGGTTGTTCCAGACGGCGAAGGCGCTGGCGGCGGAGTTGGGCGTCGCGCTGGAAGAATCGGCAACGGGCGGCGGATCGGACGGGAATTTCACGGCGGCGCTAGGTGTGCCGACGCTGGATGGGTTGGGCGCGGTGGGGGAAGGGGCGCATGCGGTGAACGAAAGCATTCTGGTGAACCGCATCGCGGACCGGACGGCGCTGCTGGCGAAGCTGGTAGCGGCGATTTGACCGGCGGCATCGATTGATATCTTCGATTGATATCATGAAGCATCCATGTCTGACGCGAGTCCCCAATTGTCTCCGATGTCGGAAGCCGTCACGAATCAGATTCGAGTGGAAGTTCTCTCCCGATATTCGCCCGAGAATTCGCGGCCGTTTGAAGACGAATGGGTGTTCCAGTACACCGTTCGGATCACGAATGAGAGCGCCGAGACGGTGCAGTTGATCAGCCGGCATTGGATCATCACGGATGGCTTGGAGCATGTGGAAGAAGTCAAAGGTCCGGGCGTAGTGGGGGAACAGCCGGTGCTGGCGCCGGGAGAATCGTTTAAGTATTCGTCGTGGTGTCCCTTGAAAACGCCGACAGGGGTAATGCAAGGAACGTATCAAATGGTCCGCACGGATGGGACCCCATTCGAAATCGAGATCGCGCGCTTTGGACTGAAGGCTCGGTACGTGGTGAATTGAACGCTGAACCCACAAACATGGTCAGATGACCACACTCCTGATATCCTGAAATCGTGAAACAGCGACTTGTAAATGCGACTGAGTTCAAAGCCAAGTGTCTTGCGCTGCTGGACGAAGTGGAGCAGCACGGAGGGCCGATCACCGTTACTAAGCGAGGGCGACCCGTCGCAGTGCTTGGGCCTGTGAAGAAGGATGCCTGGAAGTCGACGCGGAATAGTTGGGCGAAGAAGATGCAAATCGTCGGAGACATCGTAAACGTGGACTACTCGGGCATGTGGGATGTCGTTCGCAATAAATAATGCTGCCCCGGCTGCTCCTGGATACTCATGTCTTACTGCGATGGCTCGGCGACGCCAGAAAACTCTCGGGGGAGCAGACGCGGGTTATCGATGCGGCGCTCCGCAACGCGGAGCCCTTGGCTGTAAGCGCGATCAGTCTGCTCGAGATTGCGGTTTTAGCGGGCGACGGCAAGCTTCGTATAAAAACCAGTTTGGAAGAATTCTTCGAGGATCTCGCAGGTAATCCGGTTTTCCGAATTCTTCCGCTGAACTTCGAGGTGGCTTCAGACGTCGCTTTACTTAGCTCGCTGCGAGATCCGGCGGACCGGGTAATTGTGGCGTCCGCTCGGGTGAATCGACTGCGGCTGGTCACGTCGGACCAACGAATCGTGGGATCGAATCTGGTGCCAGTCGTCGACTAGTGTGCGCGGCTCGGCGATTTAGAGCACGCTGGTTTCGGTGTAGGCGCCGAAGACGTCCCTTAAGGCCGTGCACATTTCCCCCACCGTTGCATAGGCGCGGACGGCGTCAAGGATGAACGGCATGGTGTTTTCACTGCCTTCGGCTGCGCGGCGAAGGGCGTTGAGAGTGCGGTCGACGTCGGATTGCTTGCGGCGCTGCTTCATTTCACGCAGGCGTTCGACCTGGCGGCGTTCGGCGGATGCGTCGATTTGCAGGAGCTCGATAGGCTTCTCGTCCTGCTCGGTGAATTTGTTGACGCCGACGATCACGGAATCGCCATGCTCCACAGATTTTTGGAACTCGAAGCTGGCGTTGGCGATTTCGGTTTGGGGATAGCCGCGCTCGATGGCATTGATCATGCCGCCCATGTCGTCGATGGCGCGGATGTAATCGTTGGCGGCTTTCTCGACGTCGAGCGTGAGTTTTTCGAGGAAATAGCTGCCTCCCAGTGGATCGGGTACGTTGGCGACGCCGCTTTCATGGGCGATCACTTGTTGCGTACGGAGCGCGATGGTGACGGCGTGTTCCGATGGGAGCGCGTAGGCTTCATCGAGCGAATTAGTGTGTAGCGACTGGCACCCGCCGAGAACCGCGGCCATGGCCTGGATCGCGGTGCGGACGATATTGTTCTGAGGCTGCTGCCAGGTGAGGGAGCATCCGGCGGTCTGCGCGTGGAAACGCAGTTTCAAGCTCCGTTCGTCTTTGGCACCGTAGCGGTCGCGCATGGTGTCGGCCCAGATCTTGCGTGCGGCGCGGAACTTCGCGATCTCTTCGAAGAAATCGTTATGCGAATTAAAGAAGAAGCTCAAGCGCGGCGCGAAAGAATCGACCGGAAGGCCGCGTTCGAGGGCCCAATCGACGTATTCGATGCCATCGCGCAAGGTGAAGGCGAGCTCCTGAACGGCGGTCGAACCGGCTTCGCGGATGTGGTAGCCGGAAATCGAAATCGGGTTGAAGCGCGGAACGCTGTTCGTCGCGAACTCGATGGAATCGGTCACCAGGCGCATGGACGGGCGCGGCGGATAGATGTATTCCTTCTGCGCGATGTATTCCTTCAGAATGTCGTTCTGCAGGGTGCCGGAGACTTTTTGCCAGGAGACGCCCTGTTGTTCGGCTACGACGAGATACATGGCCCAGATGATGGACGCGGGCGAGTTGATGGTCATCGAAACAGTCACATCGCCAAGCGGGATTCCGCGGAACAGCGTTTCCATGTCGGCCAGGGAAGAGATTGCCACGCCGCATTTGCCGACTTCACCGAGTGAGGTGGGCGAGTCGGAATCGAAGCCCATCAGCGTGGGGAGATCGAAGGCCACGGAAAGTCCGGCCTGGCCTTGTGCGAGCAGATAGTGATAGCGCGCGTTGGTTTCCTCGGCGGTCGCGAAGCCGGCGAACTGACGCATGGTCCAGAGCTTGCCGCGGTACATGGATTCATGGATGCCGCGGGTGTAGGGAAACTCGCCTGGGTTGGGAACGGTCGCGGCGTTGGTTAACGCGTCGGGACCGTAGAGGGGTTCGAGGGGCAGGCCGCTGAGGGTCCGGTAAGACTTGGCGGCGGTTAAGGTGGCCATCGCTTCTATTCTGACATGTGTGGCCGAT
>Ga0210403_10000178_pt1 | contig 70829 bp, 97 predicted proteins | sample IncBWC19MmetaG_FD_150863 | JGI IMG/M metagenome (GOLD analysis project Ga0210403, IMG submission 150863) | Forest soil microbial communities from Barre Woods Harvard Forest LTER site, Petersham, Massachusetts, United States - Inc-BW-C-19-M | ecosystem: Environmental > Terrestrial > Soil >...
TATTCCTAATCCTGAACAAGTAATTCCAGGCGTAATCTTCATTGGCGGAGAACGAATCACATATTGGCAAATTGATACTGTCAATAATGCTTTGTTACAAATACGAAGAGGGACAGCAGGAACTGGCGCCACACAAGCAACTATTCCAGTGGGAACTTTAGTAGAAGACGCAAGTATGGGTCAAGAGATTCCAAATGCTGCAGGAATGACTTGGTACACATTAGGAGCAACTACACCGTCAAATGGTCAATCATTAGTGAATGATGACACAATTCAAGCTATATTCTTGAAGGAACAACCCACATTCTATATAGGATAAATATTCTTTATGCAAGAAAAACCTATTAAACCTAATGAAGATATTAAGCCTAAGGATCAAATGCCTGATGAGAAGTCAGGCATTTTGACGCAAGGTAAGATTAAAATCTTCGATCCAAGGACAAATGAAGTTTTTGTCGAAATAAGGGCTTGAACAAATGATTAATATTCCTATGAGTGTCCATGGACACATTAAAATTTTTGATCCAATTTCAAAAGAAATTTTAGTTGAGAAAGATAATGCTTGTCATTATGAAAATATTTCCAATGCAATGGCATTAACCTTAGCAAACAGAACGACTGGATGGATTCAAGAAATGCATTTCGGTAATGGTGGTACTAGTGTTAGTTCGACAGGAATCATTACATATTTGCCGCCGAATGTGACAGGGCAAAATGCTAGTCTGTATAACGATACGTATTACAAAGTAGTTAATGATCAAAGTTCATTAAATCCGAATCCAGGTGTAAATTTTATGCAAGTAAATCACTCACAAGGTCAAGTGTATACTGACATTTTGATTTCTTGCTTGTTAGATTTCGGAGAACCTGCCGGGCAAGCAGCATTCGATAACTCAACTAACTTTAATGATACGTTTACTTTCGATGAACTAGGTCTTAAAAGCTGGAATGGTACCCCGGGGGCAGGTTTGTTACTGACTCATGTCATTTTTAGTCCAGTTCAAAAATCATTGAATCGTATGCTACAAATTGATTATACATTGCGTATCCAATCATTGACTAATTTAGCGTAATGAGAATTAAAGACTTTGATCTAACATCTATACCGAACAAGCAAAGAAAATTTTTGCTTAGTATAGAGAAAGGATTGATCGAAGCTGCAAGAAAAGATTCATACTTTGATAGTATGGATCTTAGTCTAGTAGTAATACTAGGGCATTTTGAAAGTTGTCTGAAAACTGTGTCAGGTATAGATTGGTTATCTAATCAATATAAAAAGAAAAAGTTTCAGATGGTAGAAATTGTACAGTATAAAGAAGTTTTGGAGTTGTATTTCGAGACATTAGATGAATCCACTAAATCTCTTAAAGAATTATTTCAGCATCAAACAATTGACGATGTTGTTTGTTTTATAAAGAATAAATTTGGTAGCTTGTCTAAGAATGAAATAGAAAAACAGATAAAGGAAACTGAATCTGTTAGATTCATTGAAGATAGAGGATTACTAGTAATTATTCCTAAGACTGCTAACGCAGCAAAGATATACGGGAAGGGAACTAAGTGGTGTGTCTCAGGATCCATCTATAATGAATTTAGTAAGTATGCATCAAAGGGTAGCTTGTATATCATTATACTAAATGATAGAAAGTTCAGTATGCATATAGAGAATAAGCAGTTTATGAATGAGCTTAATCAATCGATCAATGAACGAGACATTCAAGAACTTACAGCGTCAGAACCATTTTTAAAGTTTTTTAGAGAGATAGAACAAGAATATAGCAATTACTCAGACTATTTTTCTTTTCTGGCTCAAAAAGGTTTGAAGTAGTAATAAATACATATATTATCAAGGGGAATTAAAATTCCATATACAATAACACATTATAATGGTGCCGCGCTTACTACGGTTAATGATGGCACAGTCGATACAACAACTAACTTAACCCTAGTAGGTAAAAACTACGCAGGTTATGGTCAATTTATTGATGAAAACTTTGTCTACTTGTTAGAAAACTTTGCAAATGCGACATCTCCTGTCAATCCTCTAGTTGGACAGCTTTGGTGGGATTCGAGTCACAACGTTTTAAAAGTATATACTGGAACAACATTCAAACCTATTAGTAGCTCAACTGCATCAGCTACGGCACCAACCGGAGCCGTTATAGGAGATTTGTGGTTTGATACAGTTAATCAACAATTGAACGTTTATAACGGATCATCATTTACACTTATTGGGCCATCATTTACTTCAGCAACAGGTCAGTCTGGCGCTATCGTTAGTACCGTTATTGACACAACATCAACTAGTCACGTTATCGTTTATTTTTATGTAAGCAATATTGCGGTTGGTATTCTAAGTAAAGATTCATTGTTTACACCTCAAACAACTATCCCAGGATTTCCGACTATTGCTCCAGGTTTTAACTTAGCGACAACTGGAGCAATCCCAGGTATCCAGTTGTCTGGCACAGCTACAAATTCTAATACTGTAGGTGGATTGTTATCAACCCAGTTTATGCGTTCAGATACGAATACATCTACGACTGGTACACTTGGGGTCGTAAATAATACTGGTTTAACCGTTGGTGCAGGAAATGATTTACAATTTTCTATCGTTGCACAAAATGCATACATTCAGAATACAGATTTGAATGGCAATTTATACATTCAAGTTAATAAAGGCGGAACTCAAACTCCGGCACTTACTATCGCTGGAGCAACGTCTAACGTCACATTGAACGCAACGTTATTGCCTACGACTACTAATACGCAAACAATCGGCAGTCCGAGTTTAGTGTTTAGTAACATTTATGCAACAACATTTACTGGAACTTCAAGTCAGGCTTTATACGCCGATTTGTGCGAAAAATATTGGGCGGATGCGATTTATAAGCCAGGAACGGTAGTTTCTCTAGGTGGAGTCAACGAAATTACTTTGACCACAGACGATTTGAGTGAAGATGTTTTTGGTGTAATTTCTACTAATCCAGCAATTATGATGAACGTCGCTTCAGGTCCCGACGACACGCATCCGTTTGTGGCGTTAATGGGAAGAGTTCCTGTAAATGTCATTGGGCAAGTTAAAAAAGGTGATCGTTTAGTTTCTGCTGGAAACGGATTTGCAAGAGCAGCATTGCAATCAGAGATATCGTCATTTAATGTGATTGGTAGATCGCTTAATGATAAAGCGACAGATGGTGAGGGAGTAGTTGAGGCATTTATTAAAGCAGTTTAAAATATGTAGATGAATAAATTCACTAAAGAGACATTTTTACAACAGGCATCGACAGTACATGGGAATAAGTTTGATTATTCCCATGTTGTTTATATCAACAATAGCACCAAGGTAACAATTATCTGCCCAAACGGACATACCTTCGATCAAACGCCATCAAATCATTTAATGGGTAAAGGTTGCAGATATTGCGCAGGGAACGTTCAATCAACAACTGAACGCTTTATAGAAAGAGCGAAAGTCATCCATGGTAATTTGTTCGATTATTCTAAGACAGAATATATTAGCTACAAAGTAGAAGTGGAAATATTGTGTCCAATACACGGATCATTTGATCAAACACCAGACAATCACCTTAAAGGCAAAGGTTGCAAATACTGCGCTGATAATGTGAGATTGACGAAAGAACAGTTTATTGACCGTGCAAAGAAAATCCATTCAGACAAATATGACTACTCATTAGTCGAATACAAAAATGCACACACTAAGATAACAATAATTTGTCCTAAACACGGAAATTTTGATCAACTTCCAAATAGCCATCTCAGAAATAATGGTTGTCCAGACTGCGGATTATTTTCTGGTGCGGCTATTAGCAAAAAAGAAACTGAATGGTTAGACTCACTAAATAATTCAAATATAGTGAGACAATATAGATTAGTTTCACGAAACAAAAAGATAATTGTAGATGGTTTCGATCCATCTACAAACACAATATACGAATATCACGGAAAATATTGGCATGGGCATCCAGACATATTCCCAGACAGAAAAATGATTCATCCTGCATCAAAAATCTCTGTCGATGAACTGTATAAGAAAACTATTGAAAGAGAATCTCTTTTGAAAGACGCAGGATACAATATTATTTCGATATGGGAATGAAACTATGACTTACGCAACAGGCCAAATAATCGCAAATGGAGATTACAACACTTTCGCGACTGGATCAGCAAATGGTGTAGCCAATAACTCAGTAGCAAACGTTAACACAATTTGGGGAGTCGGTAATGGCAGCAAAGGTTACGGCCAATCTACAGTATTGTCTCCGGTAACGACAGGCACGTTAGTGACGGCAGCGCAATGGTCTTCGATGTTTTCTAAGATTACTGCATCTGCAAACCATCAAGGCACTTCGATTTCTGCATTAACTAATCCCACCACTGGAAATTTAATTCAGGCTATATCAGTTCTTAGTGGTGATATCAATACTGTTACGAATAATATCGGTAAGGTAACTACTAGAACTACTTCTGCATCTGGATCATCAGCATACAGCGCAGCAAATAACAATCGTTGGCAAAATGCATTAACTTTTCCTGTCACTGTCACTTTTACCTCTGGAGATGCAGCTAGATATTTCTTCAATGCTGGCGGAACAATCAATTTCTCATTTACACATACACCATTTACTACAAATAATAAAAATACGTCATGGGTAAATTTGTGCGCGGCATGCGGAACTATAAGCTTCGGGTATAATACAACGACTGCTTCTGGGAATACTGCTGGCGGAACTGGAACTCTTGTGCCTCCTGTTGCTATAGGTTATTGGCAACAGACAATTGGCGCCCAAACCATTCAAAAGCAATATGCTGCAGGTGCAGCACCATATGCAAACGTCAATTTAATTCAAACAAACGTAAATTCAAACGGACACCAAGGATCAAACGGTGATGTAGGTTCAGTATTGACATTCTCTATCGTTTGGACTGATGCAGCAACAGATACTTGGGGGCCTCCTACAGACATTGTAGATGGTGTATCACAAGTTAATTGGTCAGCAGGAATGCCTCCCACCACATATCTATCCAACACTTGGGGCACTCCCATTATATCAGGCGGCACAGTAACAGGTAGTTAAATTTGACATTTCATACAAAACCTGCTACAGTGTTTGTATGAATAATTCAAATATCAATAGTATGGCTGAGGCTGCATTTAATCATGCAGCCAAAAAGCTAGAACTTAAAGAGAAATCTCAACAACAATTATATGTAGCTCATAATGGTGGCTTATTTAAAGCTGCTCCGGAGCTTATTACATTCCTATCAATTGTAGAAGTTGATGTAATTGAGGACAGTTATGGAAATCCAATCCGAATCGAACGTGAAAAATTATTAGATGAACTAAAGCAATGTTACCAAACAATCATGAATGATTGGGAAGTTGAGTATCAGAAAATTCTGAGGATTAGAAATGGCAAACAAATCTAAGGGATGCATAATTTTCGCTATAAACAACGGTGATTTTGAATACACTAGATTGGCAGATGTTGCTGCTGGACTTGTCAAGAAAAATTTGGGAATACCTACTACTATAATTACAGATAGGAAATGCAATTTTAAGTATGCAGAAGATACAATCATCATTGACAAAGGTGATTATACAAATCGGGCAATGTTCGACGGCGACCAATATCAAAATGTGAAATGGTTTAACCAATCTCGCCCAGGCGCATATGATTTGTCACCCTATGACAGAACATTACTTATTGATGCAGATTATTTTATCTTAGAACCATCGTTAAAAACAGTATTTGCATCATCAAATCATTTCATGTGTTACTCAAAAGTATTTGATCCCACATGCAGGAATTCATTTTCTGGAAGTATGATGGCATCAAAATTTACTATTCCTATGCTTTGGGCAACAGTTTGTTATTTCGATAAATCTTATCCAGCCTGCTCAGTGTTCTACATGATGAAACAAGTAAGGGACAACTATGACTATTATCACAAATTATTGGGTGTAGATCCTCAACCATATAGAAATGATTATGCATTGACTATTGCTGCGCAAGCATATAGTTGCCCAATATGGGCACTGCCTGGCGAAATGTGCATGCTTTCTACAGACGTAAAAGTTATTGATTATAAAGAAGATAGAGGATTGATTTATACGTATGAAAAGAATTCTAGAAAATATGTTGATTATATAAAAAATCACAATGTACATGTTCTAGGAAAGTGGTCATGCCAAGATGAACAATTGTTATATAAGTTGGAGAAATATGAATGCTAACTAGAGGTGAATTTTCTGCACAAAAGGGGTATTTCACATTTGCTAAGAATACAAGCAAATGTGATTATTTGCGTCTAGCATATTTGCAAGCTGCTTCAATTAAAAAGACTCAAGCAACTAATTTATATGCAGTTGCAGTTGACGCAGAGACGTTTAAAGAAATTACAGATGAACATCAGAAGGTATTTGATTACGTAATTCAAATTCCTGACACAAATGAGAATGAAGATCCTGAATGGAAGCTAGGCGATGAATGGAAATCTTATTGGTTAACTCCATTCAAAGAAACAGTGAAATTAGATTGTGACATGACTTTCAATAGAAACATAGACCATTGGTGGCCAGTGTATCAGTTGAAAGATGTTTTATTCACAACAAAAGTTGTTGATTATCTGGGAAATGTTTCAAACTCTAGGGCTTATAGAAGAATGTTTGATGAAAATAGACTGCCAAATCTATATTCAGCATTTTTCTACTTCAGATATTCACTTCAATCAGCAGAGTTCTTTGATTTGGCAAGAAAAATTTATCAGAATTGGAAATACTTTAGAGACGAACTTCTCATTAATTGTAGGGATACGTATCCAACTACAGATGTTGTTTTTTCTATTGCTGCAAAAATATTAGGCGAAGAAAATTTCTATATCCCTGATTTGAGCATCCCAAAAATCGTTCATATGAAAGGTGGAATTCAAGGGTGGGGAATTGATGAGGATTGGACTACTAAGCTGTATTCACAAATAGATGATGAGTATAATCATACTGTAGGATTTACTAGACAAATGTATCCGTTTCATTACTATCAAAAAGATTATGCGACAGATGAGGTCATGCAAAAATATGTCAAATGAAGATGAATTTTGGAAAGCATTAGCAGACTCAGCTTTTGTCGCGCCGCTACCAATAGAGCATAAAATATATTATGATGCTAAAGGAAATATTACGGATTGCACTATAGAAGATAAAGATGGTGACTATATTATTGTTGATTTAGACGCATTTATAGCAATTCAGATGGGGAAATATAAAGTAAAGAATGGCGAGATACATAATATGTCCCTATCTAGTATTAATACTATCTACTTAGAAAAAGTAGAAGATGGAAATTTTAAAACCGTAAAGAATAACATGCTAATTTTAGCGGATGATTCGATAACCGAGAGAGATTCTTATGTTTCAAAATGAATACATTAGTAGTGATAAGATTATAGACGTAGCAGATTTAGATGTTATCTTTTTGACTTATGACGAACCGAAGAAAGAAGAATTCTGGATTAAGATTCAGAATATCGCTCCATGGGCAAAACGTGTAGATGGGATTAAAGGTTCAGACTCTGCACATAAAGCAGCAGCAGCAGCAAGTGATACAGATAGATTTATTTTGATCGATGGCGATAATATTCCTGACTCTGATTTCTTTAATTTACAATTACGTATACAAGATTGGCAGAATGATTGCGTATTTCGTTGGAAAGCACGCAATCACATTAATGGACTTTGCTATGGTAACGGTGGATTGAGCATGTGGACGAAGGATTTTATAAACAATATGAAAACACATGAAAATAGTGATGGCAAAGATGAAAACAACGTGGAATTTTGCTTTGATTCTAGGTATATTGCACTACATAATACATATAGCACAACATACCCCAATCAGAGTGCATTTCAAGCATTTCGTGCAGGATTTAGAGAAGGCGTAAAGATGTGTTTAGATAGGGGTTCTAAACCATCATTACAAGACTTTGAAGCTAAGGTGCATTCACGTAATTTAGATAATTTAATGATTTGGATGAATATCGGCGCCGACATTGAAAATGGCAATTACGCAATATATGGCGCACGTTTAGGAACATACCTCACTATGTTAACAAATTGGGATTATACTGAAGTTCATGATTTTGATAAGATCAAAGAAATTTGGGATCAATCGCATGATATCAATCATATAACACCGATGCTCAGGAGTAGATTGAATCTTCCTATCATTGACATGAACGCAGAACAAAGTAAGTTCTTTAAACATCACTATGCAAATGCACATAAGAATGCTTCTAATGCAATGATTACTGAAATGGATGTCATCAATTTTAACAGAGGATTACAATGAGCCAAGTGACGATTCCAGTGGGATGTTCAATATACTCTAAAACTATACATGAGTTTGGAATGATATTAGGAGTTAGAAATTCAGAATCAATATGGCCATATATTGTGGTTCAGTATGAGGGAGAAGACTCATTTATGACAGACATTAATGATTACGAAGAATGTTTGCTTGAAGGAACAATAGTTGTTTATAATAAAGAATTGACAGAACAAGAAAAATTAGTAGAGAGATTAAAACACAGTTAATGAATAATTTTACAAAAATAAATCTAGCAGATATAAAAAATCTGTTTTGGAAACCACAGAACAGATTTTTGGTAATCATTGGAACAAAAAGGAATCAATACACTATTAATAGTTATACTACTACATTTACAGTAAATTGGCCTGATGATCTTATTGAATCCTTCAAAGGTGCCTGGCCAACAGAGGAACCAGGTATGGTATATGAAGATTTGGCTTCCCAATATCTAGATTGGGAAGTTTATGGTGAACTAACTGATGAAGAAAAATTGGAAATAATATTAAGAAACAAATGAAATCCCCAAACCAGATCAACGTCGATAACATGTTATCGAGAATGACTGAAATAGAAATTAAGGCAGGCAGCGATAGCATTTGTCTAGCTAAATGGTTACAAACGACCATCAACTTGCATAACGGTCATACCTCATCCTGCCATCACTGTAAGTCAAACAAAATTTCAGTAGAAGAACTAAAGAATAATTATTCAGCGCTACATAATACAAAAGAAAAAAAATTAGAAAGACTTGACATGATGGAATCTCGGCGTCCATCAGCATGTAACTACTGTTGGAATATTGAGGATTTGGGTAATGATCATATCAGTGATAGAACATATAAAAGCACAGATGAAAGCTGGGCATATCCGTATGCTGATAAAGTATTAACGAATGGACCATTAAACAATATAACGCCGACATATGTAGAAATTTCGTTTAGCAGTGTATGTCAAATGTCATGCATGTATTGTTCCCCTGATGTTTCTTCAAGTTGGATGGAAGAGATTGACCGTTACGGTGAATACAAAGTTGGAATAGGTAATATTGAATGGATTAAGCAACAAGGAAAGATGCCTATTCCTCACAAAGATCATAATCCATATGTAGATGCATTCTGGAGTTGGTGGCCCGAACTAAGTAAAACGTTAGTAGAGCTAAGAATTACAGGCGGAGAACCATTGCTTAGTAAAGATTTTTGGAAATTGCTCGATATGATTTATCAGAATCCTATGCCAAATTTGAAAATATCAGTAAATTCAAATATGATGGTTCCTGATCAATTAATAGATAAAATAATTGACTATGCAAACAAGCTAAACGGTAAGGTCAAAGAATTTGAATTATACACAAGCTGCGAGGCGTCAGATATTCAAGCTAATTATATCAGATACGGGATGGATTATGATACGTTTATAAAAAATGTAGATAGGTATCTAGACGAAACGCCTAGTAATTATCGTATAAATTTCATGATTACATTCAATGCATTAAGTTTGACTTCATTCAAGGGTTTCATGTATGATATATGGAACTTCAGGCGAGACTACAATGAGAATGATGGATTCAACCGCATCCCGTTTGTAATTAGTTACTTGCGGTGGCCACAATTTCAAGACGTTAGAATTTTACCTACTGAATTTAAGTTAAAGTATCTGAATGATATTGATCAATGGATGAATATGCATGATAGAAATCATAGTAAGGATGCTGCTGGTAGATTTTATCTAGAAGAATTGGATCAAATTGCGCGACTAAAGGAATATGCTTTGACACCACTGGATAATGCTGATTTACAAAAACGATTATCAGACTTCAAAAGCTTTTACAAAGAATACGATCAACGTAGAGGAACAGATTTTTTAACCACATTCCCAGAATATAGAGAATTTTATGAATGAATCAAACTTAGATTACAAAAAACGAGTATTAGATGCAATTAGCCCGACTTATTGTGCTGGTAAAGCACTAGGAGGAACTATTTGGCTTGGGTCTGGATCGTCTGCCCAATGCCATCACCCACCAGCATCAAAAATTCCTCTTACTGAACTAAAAGCAAGTTACAAAGCATTGCTAAACACAGAATATAGAAAGACAGTAAGAAAAGAAATGATTGATGGAATACAAACTAAAGAATGTGATTACTGCTGGCGAGTAGAAAATTTAGGCAAGGATTTAGTGAGTGATAGAGTTTATAAGAGCATAATTCATTCAGAAGATGATATTCAAAAGAGTATTGAACAATATAAAAATTTTGAAGATATTGCCCCAAAGACATTAGAGATTTCGTTTGATAATTTGTGCAATTTTGCTTGTTCATACTGTAATGCAAGTTTTAGCTCAACTTGGGCGCATGATATTAAAGTCAATGGTGCTTATCAAAATCTCGTAAGTGACGGCGCTGGCGCCTATCATCAGGATGGGTCATGGGCAATGCCGTACGGAATCAAAAACAAAGATAATCCATATACTGAAGCATTTTGGCAATGGTGGAACAATGAATTGCAATATAGCTTAGTTGAATTGCGCATTACAGGTGGCGAAGGAACTATGAGTCCGGATTTCTGGAAGCTTATAGATTGGTGGGAACAGAATCCAAATTGCAAAGTTCGCTTAGCAGTCAATAGCAATCTCGGAGCTAAGAAAGAATTGATTGAACGGTTGTGCAGAGCTACACATAGTTTTGAAGATTTTCATCTTTATACAAGCAACGAGAGTTTCGGTGCTCATGCAGAATATATACGCGACGGTCTAGTTTGGGATGAATGGCTCAACAATTTTGAATACATTCTGAGTGAAGGCAACTGCAAGAATACTCATGTGATGATGACTATCAATGCACTGTGTTTGTTCAGTATTACTGAATTCATGGATGAGATGCTGAAATTGAAAGAGAAACATGGGCATTGGCATGCAGGCATGAGTTTCAATATCTTACGCTTCCCGAGTTTTATGAGCGTAAATACATTGCCATATATTGTCAGGGAGGCCCAAGCTGTAAAGATACAAACCTGGGCAATTGCAAATAGGTCAAAATTGCAAAATCACGAGTATGAAGGAATTGAGCGAATGATAGCATACATTCGTGAAGTTGATGAAGGTCACAGCAACGTGAGTAGTTTAGAATCTCGACAAAGGGATTTCAGAACATTCTTTGCTGAATATGATCAACGCAGAGGTAAAAATTTTGTTGAAACGTTCCCAGCATTGAAAGATTGGTATTTGAGTTTACCTGAGACAAAATTGAAGCCGATCAAAGAATTGATTAACGGTGATAACACCAAAGCGATGGAGTTCGTGCATAAGGAATTGTTAAATAAAGCTAAAGAGGAGGGATGGATTCTTTCTCCCTCAAAAGCAAATCCTGGCAGTCAAGAATATGTAGAACCTCAGACTGTCAGGGATATTATTAATCCTGACACAAATGAATGATGACGATCTAAAAGTTTTAGTTTATACACAAAGCTATGGCATTATTGATGATAGATATGATGCGTCTTTTTACGATACAGAACACGAATATGATCCAGGTCATATTCGTTTTGTAAATCATGCAGTGCAAAAGATATTATCAACTATAGATTTTTCTCTGTATAGAGGCGTAAAGATATTAGTTGAAACGAAGGAAGAGCAGGATGTTAATTGTTCTCCCTTCGTTCAAGCTAAATTCTTTATTAAATTTGAAAATAGGTTAGACGCATTGGCGTTTAAATTGAAGAAATGAGTGAAAGAAAACATCTATGCTGTGCTCCATGGGTCTCTATGCACCTTTGGCCGAATAACAATGTATATCCATGCTGCGCAGTAAATTCAGCAGATTCATTTGGGCAATTGGATGAATCAGGTATTGCTATAATGAACAATGAAAAATTTAAGAAATTTAGAATTGACATTCTAGCAGATAAAAAACTAGATGTATGCAAAACATGCTGGAAGGCAGAAGAGGCTGGACAAGTATCTCTCAGAAAATCTTATAATCACCAATTTTTAGATCATGCCCAAGAGTTGATAGATTCTACACAAGAAGATGGAACAGCAGATGTAAAAATGTTAAATTGGGATTTTAGATCAAGTAATTTATGCAATTATGCATGCAGAACATGCGGACCACAATTGAGTAGCACATATAAGCAACTGTCAGATAGGGCATCAGGAATTAAAAGTGACAAAGTAACACACATTCGAAGTGCATCAGAAATTGGTCTTAACCAAATCATTGAACAGAATACTAATCAAGTTAAGGCAATGCATTTTGCGGGCGGCGAACCATTATTAATGGAAGATCATTATAAAATTATCAACAAATTGATTGAAGAAAATAGAACGGATGTGAATATTCAATACTCTACAAATGGCAGCAAATTAACCTACAAGACATTTGATTTTAGAGACGCTTGGCACAAATTTAATAGCGTTACTATGAGTTTTAGTATAGACGAAATTGAGGGTCGTGCTGAATATTGGCGATATGGGACAGATTGGCCCGTCGTTAAGAAAAATATTGATGAAATGATGATTTATACTAAAGAGCATACAAATGTTTGTGTTTGGTTTGCTCCTACGATTAGCGTTTTTAATATCACTCGTCTAGAAGACATTCATAAATATTTTAGAGCGTCTGGCTGGTTAGATGGCGCAAGGCCAGAAATTTTGTTTAACCTTTTGCACACACAAGAGTATTATTGTGTTAAGAATACGAGTGATGAATTTAAACAGTATGCAAAAACTAAACTAGAAAGCTATGTTGAATATTTGAAGAAATCAGAATTTGAATTTGACAACAAATTGGTTTCTTCAGCAGACGGATTGATTGGCTTTATGATGCAGCCTGGGCAAGACTTAAGTGACCAATTTACAATTAATACTGAACTATTGGATTTTCAGAGGAACGAAAATATTTTCGATGTTGCTCCAGAACTAGCTGAGTTGTTAATTAATAAAACTCTTTATGACAAGCAGAGTATTACTCGAAAAAATTGAACCAAACTTCTTGAGGACAATGGAAGTTGGGAAAGTTGTTTATGATAAAAAAGAAATAGAGAAGAATCCATTTTCTCTGTATAAGGAAATATTGTCTCTTGATTGGCTGAAACAAAAATCATACAGGATAATTAGAGAGACACTTGTAAAGCAGACTCACACAGAATGGCCGGGACAAAAGTATTCTATACATTATTATATAGAATTTGATACCGAGCAAGATGCGTTTGAATTTAGTTTAAGATACAATAACAGAATGGCGAATTGATGGCAACTGAAGTAGTTTTGAAATCATGGAATAGAATCAATCTAGACGCCTCATGGCCAGGTGCATATACTGAAATGAAAACAGTAGAAAATGATTCACTATGTTTCGAAACTCGCATGTGGCTAACTACTGCACAATCAAATTTCCTTCAAGGAAAATCTGTAAGATCAAAATTAGAATTAGAAACTCCGATTTATCCTCAGGGATTTGCTGGAACATCCCTTTACTCAAGAATCATTTTAGTCTTCGATTGCGAAAAAGAAGCACTAGAATTCATAATTAAACACTTATAATGTCTCAAATACCAAAATCATTTTGCACTGCTTCGGTATTGCATACTATGGCGCATCCGTCGGGCGAGCGCAGATTATGTTGTGCTAGTAGAGAGGAACCGCAATTCTTTAAAGGATATATTGATAAGGGTGAAGCAACACAATTAGACTATAATCCTATTCCTCTAGATGATTGGTGGAATAGTGAATACATTCGAAGAATACGATTGAAAATGAAGAATGGTGAAGTTCCCTCGCAGTGCGAAATATGCAATGATAATATCTTGAATCTTCATACGTATAAACAATATTTTAATGAAACGTTGTTTTCACATAAGATTCAAGACGCGTTTGATTCTATTGACGAAAACGGATATACTTCATTGAAGCCAATGAGCTATGATTACCGTGTCAGCAACCTGTGTAACTTCAAATGTCGTATGTGTGGTCCCGAACTTAGTTCTGCATGGGAAAGTGAAAAAAGAATGCTGGGCACTTGGAATCCGCAAACTGAAAAATGGATGAGTGCTGATAACAAAGAGAAGATAGAAGATTTTCAACAAGTCTTAGAACAAGAACTTTGGGATGCAGTCAAAGAGAATCGTATTGAAGAAATATATTGGGTTGGTGGAGAGCCACTTATGTATCCTATTCACTGGTCGATAATGAATCATCTTGTAGAGACTGGTCAGAGTAAAAATGTAATTGTGAGATATAATACGAATCTAAGCAATGTAAGAAATCTATATGATTTGTTGCCTTACTTTAAGGGAGTGAATGTATGTGCTTCAATGGACGCTACCGCTGATGTTGCAGAATACATTAGAACTGGACTTAAATGGGAGCAATGGTTAGAGAACTTTAAAGAAGGTATGTTCTTAAATAATTTGTTCGGAATGAACGGTATGGTTATTGATGTGACGATAACATTACCTGGGTTATTTGACATGAAAAATTTGATGAAATTAGCAACGGAATTAGGAGTTAAGAGTTATGTTAAAATTACTTTTGATTTTGATAGCCAAGTTTTGATGAGCCCTATGTCCCTACCACATACTATTCTTGATCCTATTTTAGATGATTTGATCGCTTATGAGGAATCATTGCACAACCCTTTAACAAAAGTATATTCAGACACGTTTAAAGATATGAAACGAAGATTGACTTTTGATCAGAAATATCCTGATTATGAACAAGGTTTAAAATTAGGAAAAGAGAGATTGTTAAAATTGGAAGGACATAGGAAGCACCCTTTAACTATGTCTGATATACTAGCAAGTGATGCTAAAAATTGGTGGGATAATATATGATTACACAACATGAATTGAAAGAAAGTTTAACCTATGATCCAGTTACTGGTCAATTTATTTGGCTTGCACCCTCTAAATTTAGTAATATTAAACCTGGATCTATAGCAGGATCATTAAAGCATGATGGATATGTGCAAGTTAAGGTGCGAGGAAAACGGTATTATGCACATAGATTAGCTTGGCTGTACATGTCAGGAGAATTTCCGAAAAATTTCATAGATCATATAGACGGAAACAAAGCAAATAATTCTTGGATTAACCTTAGGGAGGCTACAAATGCGCAAAATCAAAGAAATAGTAAAATGAATGTAAAAAATACATCTGGAGTGAAAGGCGTGAGTTGGCATAAAAAATCGCACAAATGGCAAGCCCACATAGGGCTTGAGGATGGTCGTAATAAAAATTTAGGTTCATTTAATTCAATTGAGGAGGCCAAGAAGGTGGTCGAAGAGTATAGAAGCAAATTGCATGGTGAATTTGCAAACCATGGCTAAAACTTCTTGCTGCCTCCCATTTCAGCATCTTGGAACTCATCCCAATGGTTCTGTAAGTGTATGTTGTCAAGCTGATATGTCTAACCCAAATTCGTTTGCTAGAACAAACGGGCAGATGCTTTTCTTAGGTAAAAATACATTGGATGAAATTCGTAACAGTGAATCATTTAAACAAGTTCGTCTAAATATGCTTGCTGGACAAGAACCTTCCCAATGTCATCGATGCTATGAGACTGAACGATCTGGCGGAAGAAGTAAGAGACAGTTAGAGAATCATTTATATAACTGGAAAGAAGATGACGCATTTACGTATGTGGATGGTAGCATTGATTCACCTTTACAATTCATCGAGTTACGGTTGGGTAATACGTGTAACCTGGCCTGCATTACGTGTAATAGCGTATCTAGTTCTAAGTGGAGTAAGGATGAGCAATTTCTTACGAAGAAAATTGAATGGTTCAAAGCTTTTGAAAATTCTAAGCAAACTCGTTGGTTCGAAAGCGAAGGATTTTACGAAAACTTAGCTGCCATAAGCAAACATGTTCAGAAAATTTATATCAATGGTGGAGAACCACTGCTAATCAAGCAACATAAAGTATTGCTTCAAAAACTTATTGATATGGGAGTTGCTAAGAACATTCATATTGAATACAGTATTAATCTAACGATCAAAGATGAAGAATTTATTGCACTTTGGAGTCAATTCAAGTATGTATCAGTACAATTTAGTATCGATGCTACGTATGAAATGAATGACTATATTCGTTATGGTTCTAATTTTGCAGATATTCAAAACAATCTAGAATGGTATATTGCTAACAAACCACATAATGTATATTATTTTGTATGCCAAACAATTTCAGCATTGAACGCATGTCAAATAGAGCAGATGCAAGGTTTTCTAGAAGAATATAAATTGCAAATGTATGTCAATCCAGTTTATTCTCCTGAATATTTTTCTGCATCTGCGCTCACTGAAGCTGAAAAGATAAAAGTGAGAAAATCTATTGCACCACTAAAAGATGATCAGATCAAATCTACAATGATCGCTTGGCTCGACAACAACAAAAGTGATAGTAATATGAGAGATAAGCTTAATCAAGTTATCAATGCACTAAATGAAACTAGAGATATTCAATATCCTAAGTATCTAGGTGATATCGTTATTTCGAAGTAATCTTCCGTTTAGGAACAGTAACGTCGATACCGCAATAACAAAATGGTGTCCGACATTTAGTAGAAGTGGATAAAAGTTTTTCTAAATCCACTTCATCAAACCTTCCTTCCCAACCATCATTGAAACAATTTCCACGCTTTATTTGACCATCGTAGTTGATAAACAAACTCGCTTTACCGATATCGCATTCAAACCCTACAAACGAATTCTGTTTTGAATTAACCAAATCAATCGTGTTGATCTTTTTGAATTCACCATCATTGAACTTAGCGAATGCATCAGTTGTATTGACGTCAGTTTGAATCCAATTCTTACGTTCTACTCTTGATACCGTATTCAACCAATTATCTTGTTCGTCAGTATAACCTACATCCTTCCCGTCTGCCCCTAGACTCATACCTTCGTGCCTATATAATCTAACTGCCTCAACAGCTAAGTTAGGATTTGCAGCAAATTCATTAAACTTAGCATAGCAATGATCCCAATTGTATGGATCCATCATAACACGCACAAGCACTTGTGTATGTTCAGCAGCAGCTAACGCAGTATTCATCCAATCATCTTTAGCAAATTCTGAGTGATACGACATTGCGATGTATGCACAGTGTGGTGCAAGTTCAGAAAAGTATCTAGCAGTTCTCTGTCCATTTGAAGTAAGTCCTACAGTCCATCCCAAGGATTTCATTCGTTGAACTAACTCTATAAATTTAGGATAAAGTGTTGGCTCACCGCCAGAAAATGCAATATGCACTTTCTTGTCTTTGAGATTTGAATTCAGATTATCAATGAATGCAAATAATTCTTCATCTTCGAAATGATGATTAGAACCGTTATAAAGATTTGGCTCACAATACCAGCAACTGTTGGTGCATATATTGTTGATCAAAAAGTCAATGTGAAATGTGTTTGGCTTTTCTGAGAAAATTTCTATGATTCGTTTCATTCTATTGATATCTTTGTAATGAGTTGATTGTTCTTTATGTTGTTAATGATGGATTCACGATCTGCATTGCTGGACAAATTTGCTACAGGAATTGAACCAGGTTTTAAATGCGGATGATTTCTATCATATCCTAACGAATTGAAAAATTCTTGATGTTCAATGTAATATTCGTCCATCATTTTTTCTACTATCTTTGCTTTTGGCACATCGGTATCCCAAAATTTGATATTGAAATCAGAACTAAAATTTATGAATGGCTTGAATGCTTCTCTGCTGATGTATTCGTCATTATCTTGCGCTAAATCTTCTAGAGTTTTTCCGATATTCACATAATTGAGGTAGATGGTTCCGAATTCATATCGATTAGTCATCAAATCAAAATCAGAATCATTGAATTTTTCTGTCTTTGGTTGCCCAAAGTAAGTTACTACCACTCTAGGTTTGTTGCCTCTGAGGACAGATTCGCATCTATGAACATCTATGTTTAATTGACATAATGCTTTTTGATATTCTTCTGGCATACTTTTGAATTCATTTGTTTGCGCATCTGATAGTCCATGGTGTTTTTCAAAAATGCTGTGCAAGTAATTCAGAGTATCATAGTCATGAACGGATAAAACGTTTCTATCAATTAACGGTTTGTGTTTGTTTATCGTATCTATTGTTATGTTTATTTTTTGGAGTGCAATGTCAGCATTAGAAGAAAAGCCGTAGAAGCGTCTAGCATCATCGATGCTGTAATTTTTGATAGCATCTTTTAACACTGTGAGCCATCGTTCTGAAATTTCTGTATCTGTTAATGTAAAATCTAATGTGTAGTGCGTATTAAAAGTGATTTTAATCGTAGTCATGCGAATATTTACGTAAATAATTCATGAGGAAGATAAAATGATCGTTATTTGTGTTGGTGATTCATATACAGATGGAACTGAATTGTGGGAAGAACAAAATGTGCCGGAATATTGCTTAATGACACCTGACATTGCTAGAAGTAATATGGTGTATAATCCAACTACTGATGTTCTTAGAAAGGATCTAACTTATACTGGATTTATGAAGAAAATGAGAACAGATTGGTCAATACATAATTTTGGGAAAGGTGGCGCATCACAACAAATGATCACTGAAAACATGTTCAACAATTTTGTTAGAATCAGGATGGAATATCCAAACGAAAAAATTGTTTGTGTTATGCAAGATACTTTCAGAAATAGAATGACTTTTTGTAGTAGCCAAAAATATCAATTGGAGGGTTTGAATGTTGATAAAATTGACATACATACGAAACACTATCCTGAGACTTCAGAATTAGTAAGTTATATTAAGAAATTTATAGATGAAGAAACATTGGCGACACAATTTTATTCCCAAGCATTTATTATGCGAGATTTCTTCAAGAAACTTAATATACCATTCTTAAATTTTTCTTTCTATAATCATGCATACACATACAGATTTGATATGTCTGAAAAAATACGTGCAATGAAGTCTGAGTATATAAAAACTATTGATATTTTTCCGACGGGCGCATTACAGAGAGCATATGATTACTATCGAATAAAAGAGAAGGATGCAGTGTTACCGTCTTGGCATCTGAAAGGTCGATATCATGAGATAATTGCAAATGATTTGGTAGATTACATTGAGGATAAATTTCTATGATTATTGTTTGTGCTGGGGATTCTTTTACGGCAGGTGCTGAGCTTTGGGAAGAGAAGAATGTCCCTGGATATATTGACATAAAAAATCCTAAGCAAGCATTAGTAGTATCAAAGAAAACATATTTAGAAAATCAAATATGTGATGAGGATAGGAAAAAATTGAGCTATACTAACTATCTGGCTGACAGCAAATATAACGTAATTAATTTGGGCATATCAGGTAGCTCTCAAATTGATTCTATACAAAGAGCTATTATTGCTATATCAAAAATAAGAGAAAATAATCATTATGAAAAAATTGTATGTATATTGCAGAATACAAATTCTAATAGAACTTGGATTTGGAACGATAAAATAAAATGCAATGATAGTTTTATAATGACAAAGTTTAGCCCGAAATTTGATTTATCAGATGCGATAGAAATTAGATCAACGCTACTAAAATATTCATTAGACGATTACATAAACCAAGAATTTTATCTTCAAATTTTGGCACTACATCATTATTGTGCAAAACAAAATATAAATTTTGTACATTTTGATATGGTCGATAAGCAGCATGAATATACTATCTCAAGTCATCGTTTATTAAAACAAAACGCGTTACTGGAAAAATTTCATATAAAAGATTCTATGTATAAAAAATTGTATTCGCACTTTAATGATGATACATTTTTATTACCAAGCATGCACTTCAATTGTGATTCTCACAAATTAATAGCTTATTGGCTTATGGATGAATTGAGAAAACGGGACATACTTTAATGTCCCGTTTTCTCAACGATTTATGAAACTTGATACCAAGTTTTAGTTGAATCTACATAACGGAATGCACCATTGGTATAGGCTCCAGTCCCTAAATTCAAAAAAACTGTTACCGGAGTAACACCGTCTAATGCTAAGCCACTTGCACTATATGCACCTGGACCATCAATGATTGCAACCTCAATGTATTGTCCGTCTACCGTCGGTGTAAGAAACGATAATGGCATCGTACCAGTATATGTAATGGTAGAACAATCTACGATTTGGCAGTTTCCAGCAATGAACACGGTAGATCCTGAGGTAGGAATAACAGAAACAATCGTAGAAAGATTGCTAGTAATTCCATTCAAGTTATATATTGCTGTAGGAACAAATGCAGTAGTTTGTGTCGTGTTATCTGAAAAGATGATTCCCCCAGGCACAACCGACGGTTCAGGCGAATTGAAGCTTAAGAATGATCCACCGGATCCTGAATTAAATTCAATATTGTGACCAGAGGCAGAACTATCAAAAACACTAAGGTGGTTCTGAACATCACCTCCTGTCAGTAACAAATAATTAGACAAAGATGATATTTGTGCATATTCAGTAAATGCTGCTGATACAGTTAAGAATTGTGTTGAATCAACGTATAAATGTCCAGTGCTATCAATCTGAAGACCGGTTGTATATTTTACAGCAATATGCCCATCAGTCATAGCAAGTAAGCCAGACGAAGTTGAATCAACTAAAACACCACCGAGAGTGGTAGAGGTTGCAGAAGGCAAGGTTGCCGTAAGAATTGTTGCTAGGTTTGAAGTTGTCATAATTTTCTCCTTTATATGTTAGTAAAACTTTTGATTTCTTCAATATCATTACATACCTACATTGTGCAAGTATGGATTAATATTTAGTACAATAATACTTGGAATTATATGGTGATATAATTCCATATAAATAATGTTAGAGGGAAATTATGATACTAGTTTGTTCAGGTGATTCATTTACGCATGGCATGGAACTTTGGGAAGAAAAGAACGTGCCTGGCTATACTGAGTTGAAAACCCAACAAGATGCATTTAATGCAAAAGTGAAAACATTAGAAACAGAAGAAGCTAGACTGAAATTAGCCTGGCCACATGCATTGGGTGAATTATTAAATTGTCGTGCGATGAATGTTGGTGAAGATGGTTGCTCAGAATTGTCTATCACACAAAAAACTATAAAGAAACTTGCTGCTGTTAAAAAAGAATTTCCCAACGAAAAAATTGTGTGTATTCTGCAAGATACTGAACTAGAGCGAATCTGGATTTGGTATGACGAGTTTAAAATAAATTTGAATATGTCTATCGTTAGCCTCAGTTCGTATTATCCTGGTGACAAATTAGAAGCGTATGAATTAAAAAACATCTATCTAACTAAACAACCCACTGAGATGCTTCTATCTGAATATTACCTTCAAGGACTTGCAGTTAAAAACTTTTGTGCTAACAATGATATAGATTTTTTGCACTTTCAAATGTTCCGAAATTGGAAACGCGATGATTATTGGATTAAAACTATAGAGCTATCGATGATAGAAAAACTATATTTCGATCCTAAGCACACTGTAAACGATAACATGACGAATATGCTAGTAGAATATTATCAACATGATAATTTTGTATTGCCAGGCCTTCATGTAAATTGTGAAGCACAAAAAATAATTGCAAAATTGCTTTTTGAAGAATTAAAAATACGAGGTTTGATGTGATTATTGTTTGCTCTGGTTGCTCATTCACACATGGGATGGAACTTTGGGAAGAAATACACATTCCTTATTATAGTCAAGCGAAAACACATGACGAAGGAACAAAAATCTCTGAAGAATTTTTTAATAACTCAGTTGGCGGAAGAGGAGCACATAGTAACATTGATGAAAAATCTCGCAATCTCTCTTATAGCGGAACATTAAAAGAGATTTTAGGCTGTGAAGTAATAAATGTAGGAATGGGCGGCGCATCACAACAAGAGATAGCACAACTAACTCTTGCTACATTGTCTGCGCTAAAGAAAAAACATCCAATTGAAAAAATTATATGCATTATGCAAGACACTAGTCCAGATAGGATTTGGATAAAAGATAGAGACCCAAATCGTATTTACAATAGACCAATTAACGGATTAAAAAGTTACGTATTACCGTTACTAGAGAAATCTTACTATGATGAATTAGAAGCATATGAAATCAAAGATATCTATTTGAAATACTCTAAAGTAGCACAAATACATTTTGATTATTACATGCAAAGTGCAATGGTTCAAAATTATTGCTGCAATAACGATATAGATTTCATGCATTTTATTATGTGGGATAATCAACATAGGATAGGTGAATCAAATTTGGATATGACATTTATGCATGATGTATTTTTTGATGATAAGTATTGTATGCCTATAGCAATGGTCTATAAGTTAGAGGACTATTATGGCAATAAGAATTTTTATCTGCCTGGCCTTCATGTAAATTGTGACTCTCACAAAGTCATGGGAAAGTGGTTAGTAGAAGAAATGCAAAAAAGGAAAATATTATGAAAAATTGGTTTAAGCTAATGTGGTTAAAATTCAAAATAGAAGTATTATATCGCAAGCGTCTTAAAAAGATGAAAGAACGAGACCCATTTATCTACAAATAAATTATGAATAGAATACTATTTTTTGGTGATGCCTACACAGAACAGTCAGGTATTGTCGATCTTATTAAAAGCAAAAAATCAGATTGGATAGTAGAAAACTATGCTAAGGCAAAGTCTGGACAATCATTGATTTCAGCTACAGCGTATAGTACATATACTAGATTGAAAGGAATTCATCCTGATGATAAGTATGTTTGTGTAGTACAAGAAACTACTAGAAACATTTTTACTTATTTCGATCCCAAATTAAAACAATATATGGGAATGAATCTAGATAGCCTGGACCAGCACCATAAAGAATTCCCACATACGAAGGATCTAGTAAATTTTGGTAGAAAATTTTTGAATGATGAAAATCTAGGAACACAATTCTATGCATCTTGTTTCGGTCTAGCTGAATTCTTTAGTTGTTATGATGTTCCTACAATTACATTTACAGCATATGATCATGAAGAAAAGTATAGAAATGATAATCCAAAATTAGAAAACATAGCAGTAATGAAGGAAATGTATTTGAAGAATCAAACTATATTTCCTAATGGGGCAGTGAAGTTTGGCAGCACAGCAGACGTTGCTAACGAATTGATTACTCACATTGAGAAGAAACTATTATGACAAAATTAATTTTTGGCATTAGTGGAACTGGATTTCACGATTCAGCATTGACAATCACACAAGATGAAAATATTCTATTTGCATCCCATAGTGAGAGATTTTCAAAGAAGAAACATGATAAAGATTTAAGCGAGTCTATGTTGTCATATGCCATAGATAATTTCGGTAAGCCGGACACGATTGCTTACTATGAAAATCATACAAAGAAAAAATTTAGACAACTTCGTAGCGGAGAGAACTACAACGTATTCAGAAGTAATCCAACATCTGAAATACTGAAGAAATTCAATTTAAACAAAGTCCCATTTGTTAGTTATGATCACCATATGTCGCACGCAGCAGCAGGGTTTCAAACATCTAATTTCGAACATGCTACAGTAGTTGTCATTGATGCAATCGGAGAGTTTGATTGCATCACGATTTGGCATGCACAATACGATTATAATGGAAAGGCATTTTATAAAAAGCTTTGGTCTTCTAAGTATCCACACAGTATTGGATTGTTCTATAGCGCATTTACAAAGCATGTCGGACTAGAACCATTGGATGAAGAATACATTATGATGGGCATGTCTGCATATGGTGAGCCAAAGTATGTTGATGAAATCAAAAACAAATATATCTCGAACGAATACGAAATTAAATTTAAAGAAAATTTGCATATTGGAATCGATCCCACATTTTTAGATTCGAATCATCACACCCATAAAATTGATGTTGCTGCGAGTGTTCAAAATATAACCGAGACATTGATTTGTAATGTAATGAGTCGTGCAGCAACAATAAGCAAATCGCATAACTTAGTATTCATGGGCGGTGTCGCATTGAATTGTTTAGCTAATAGATTAATAGGAAATTATTTTGAGAATATATGGGTGATGCCGAATCCTGGCGATGCGGGTAGTAGCTTAGGTGCATGTGCATTGAACTATGGCAAACAAATGTCTTGGCAAGGACCCTATCTAGGATATAATATCGATAGACCTTATCCTGTAGATGATCTAATTAGTGAACTTCAAACAAACAAGATTGTTGGGGTAGCGAATGGTTGTGCAGAGTTCGGTCCACGCGCTTTGGGCAATAGAAGTTTGTTAGCTGATCCGAGAGGTCCAGAAATCAAAGATCAAGTTAATTCTATTAAGCGCAGACAGAACTTCAGGCCATTCGCTCCTATCATACTTGAGGAACATGTGCATCAATATTTTATTATGCCACAAGGTTGGGATAAGAGTGATTACATGCAAGTAGTCGCACCATGTAAATTTCCTAATCAGTTTCCTGCTATCGTGCATACTGATAACACATCACGCGTTCAGACTGTTCCTATCAATTCTAAGAGCGGTGTTAGAAAGTTGTTAGAAGTTTGGTATGCCAAGACAGGATGTCCGATGCTGTTAAATACATCACTAAACATCCGTGGGATGCCGATGGTAAATGACTTGCAAGATGCAGCATTGTTTGAGCAAAAATATAACGTAAGAGTTTTATGACGAGGATATTTTAATGGAACTCTTTCTAGTCTGATAAATAAAGATGTATGAAGGATATACAAATGCTTACTTTTCAATTTATAAACGCCGCTGCGGTTAGATCAGGTGGTCCAATGCAATGCAGAATTTCCGCACACTGTGCGGAATGCGGGAAAATTATTTCTACACAATATACTGATTATATAAGACGATTTGAATCTAAACGTTTATTATATGATAAAGAGGTGTCGGGGATATTTGTTTGTAGGAAATGCTCTAAAAGAATTATTGACACAAATGAATCAATATCCAGGAAAAACTCTGCGGGTCAAGCTAATGCTAAAAAACAAAAGACACAAAATCAGAAAAAGTTTTATGAAAATCCGCAAAATAGAGAAAATCATTCAAATAAAATGAAACTTTGGGCTGACGAAAAGAAAAATCAATTAGGTGAGGATTATTTTTCAAAACAATCCATAGAAAGCAACAAAAAGAAAAATAAAGAAGAAGCGCTAGACAAATTTAATAAAACAATTGACAGAAAAAGAAAAGAAAAAGAAAAAATAGACGATTCAGAAAAAGCGCAATTGATAAACAAGATTAAAAACTCAACTGACAAAGTATTATTTGATAATACTAAGTCACGATTACATAAAAATGTTATAAGCGATGTATTAAATTTAAAAAATCATTATTGTCATCCCATATTATGGGACGATACTGTTAGTATCCTTAGGGGGCAAATATCAAGCGATGTGGAGATAATAACAGTTAAATCAATAAAAAGGCAATCTCGCGGAGAAATCAAGCGCGGGTGGGTTCGTATTCAAAATAAAATTTTAAAATTTGATTCTAAATTAGAGCTATCATTCATATTATGGAAAATTGATTCTATAAACAGAAACAATAAAGGATTCAATTATGAATGGGAAGGGAAAATTAGAAAATATTATCCAGATTTTATTGATATTAACACACATCATATATATGAGATTAAGGATAAGTCAGATTATATAAAGAATAAAATTTTGATTGATACAAAAGCAAATAGTTGCAATGCGATTTTAATTTTCGATAATGAAATACCGATGGAATTTAAAGCTAAAGCAAAATACTTAATAGACAGGAAGCTTAATGACAGATAAAAATAAACAATACTTCGATATGGCAGAATACGTAGCTGAGAAATTTTCGAAGGATACAACTAAAGTGGGTTGCTTGTTAATAGACCCAAACACATTTCAGATATTATCAACGGGATACAATGGCATACCTAGAAAAGTAGAAGAGACAGAAAACAGAAAACAACGACCAGAAAAATATTATTGGTTTGAACATGCAGAGCGAAACGCGTTGTATCATGCTGCTAGGCATGGCATAAAAGTCGATGGTGCAACAGCATACATAACAATGTTTCCTTGTGCAGATTGTGCTAGGGGGCTTATCCAGGCTGGCATAAAACAAATTTTTACTAAAAAGCCGAATAATCCAACTTGGGAAGAGAGTTTTAAACGATCAAGTTTAATGCTCAAAGAAGCGGGAATTGAAATCATTTTTCTATGACGAAGTTTATCGTGATACATCTGGGATCGGCTTCTTAAAGAAATGCGGAATCAATGTCACGAAGCTTTAATCACCCTGCACCGGGATCTTAAATGTTGCAGAAAGGATAGTTTCAAAATTAATCTTATCACCATAATGGTTTTTGAATATCTCGCTTGTATTCTTAGCAGAGAATGCATAATATTCACCACTTACCATAATTTCATTCCCCTTCTCTAATGCAGAAACAAAGTTATTATCAGTATATTTGAAACGTCTAACAAACTCTTGTGCTGCTGCTTCCTTGTTCGAAGTTTTCAGGATTGTTTCAGCCCAACTATCAATATGCGGCGCAGAAAATAGGTCATGAACGTCAGGACTCCAAAGAAAATTAAATCCATTCTTAGGAAAGATTAGATACGGATAGCCATATAAACTAGTTCTCTTTTTTACAGAAGTGCAAAATATTGAATTTGATCTATTAGTAGCAAAGCCATATACTTTCATATTTTCATCAAATGCAATTTGAACTTTCGGATTAGAATGTAATGTTCGTCTATCTTCTCTTGGTCTGCCATGGAACGCTTCTGGCACATTAGCAGCATCTTTAAATCCTCTATACAAAAATGTTTTTGCTTGTTGCATAGCTGAAATAGCATCACTACATTCTGTAGTTAGAAGTTCAATAATTTTTTCATCTGCACCATCTGTTACAGGATTTCTGTCACCAGCTTCTATTTCATATATTTTCATTTTTTAAACCCAAAATATTCAGATAATGGCTTCCAGTATTCTTTGAAGGAAAATGCATAGTAGGATCCATTAATCATTATTTCATTTTTTGATTTTATGGCCGCAACTAAATTCTTATTTGTGTAGCCATAACTTAGTGGATGAAAATGTGATAAATGTTTATTAATGCTTGCATTTGTAGCGAAATCAACAACCATTGGGCTCCATGTAAATTTAAATCCGTTGATGGGGAAAATCATATAAAGCTTACCATAACTACCCGCCTCTGGACCAGACCCGCTGCAAAAAATAGAATTGGTGCGCCTAGCATCAAATCCGTCTTGTTCAAATTGGAAATCTATTATCTTACTTTCTTCCCGAACATAGCTTAGTGAATTTCTATTATCTCTAGATTTTCCGATGAATATTTCACTTGGAAAAGAGGATGTACCACGGAATATAAATTTATTTGCAGATTGCATTGCAGCAATAGAATCACTACAATCAGAAAGGAACTTTTGAAACGTTCTATTTTCATCTGAATTAGACGGCTCAAATTTTTGTTTCTCACCAGCTTCTATTTCGTATATTTTCATTTGACTAAATATTTCCAAAAAACACCGCCAGCAAGATTGCTACGGATTGCATAATATTCTCCAGCAATCATGATTTCATGACCAGACTTAATTGCTTCTCCTAAGGCTTGATTTGTGTAATCTTTCCTTATGACATATCGATCATAAAATTCTTGTTCGTAACGATTTCGCCAATTATAGTCTGGATCATTAACTATATCTCTGACTTTCGGACTCCAGACAAACTTAAATCCATTTGTGGGAAATATGCAATAAACGTCATTATCATCTAATCCATAGATCATAGCTTGAGTTACGCTTCCAGAACAAAATATAGAATTTGAACGGTTAGCTTCTATTCCTTGTTTTGCTAGTGCAATATCAAACATTTTCTGTGATTCCGTACGATTTTTATTGGTCGGTTGTCTGTCGGACCTAGGTTTTCCATGAAACATAGATGGCACCCCATTTATCCCCCTATACAGAAATTTATTGGCTTGCTTCATTCCGGCAATAGCTTCTGAACAATGAGTATGAATTAGATCGATAAAATGATAAATATTATTTGTATCACTTATATCAATTTTTTCACCAGGATCTATTTCATTTATTTTCATAGAGTATCTTTTCTCTTAGTTCGTAATAGTATTTGTCTTTATTAAAGGCATAGTATTCACCTTTAATCAGAATCTCATGTAATGAGTTAAGCGCCGCTGTAAAATCATCTGACTTATAACCCATACCTTGCATAACGTCTTTTGGATGAATATTCTTTTGCGGATTCTGCATGGCAGTTGCGTATTGAATATAGTCAGGTAAGTGGTCCATCAATTTCTCACCTATATTTTGCTTGTACATTGAATTGTATGCGACGACCGCAGCAGCAATTTTTTTAGCATCTTTTGCAGATGGAAACATATAAGTATTGGTTTGTAGATCCATCTTGTAATAGTTTTGAGTATTTGCAATGAGACCTCCTAGTTTTTCACCGCCTTTTCTTTCAGGAGAGCCATAAGGTAAGTTATTAACTTCATGGATTATTTGTCGCATATAAGATGTTACATTGAACCCTGCAATTCTATATTTTTGAAAAGTATCAGAATATGCTTGGAATCCATATTGTGAAAAGTTAGTACGATTTAAAGATAAGTAGCGCGTTAAATCATCTATCTTAGTGCTCCACGTAAAATCAAATCCATTTTTAGGAAAGATGATGTAATTTTTTCCATACATTCCAGTTTCCCAAACTGAACCTGAACAAAATATAGAGTTGGTTCTTATTGCAGTAAATCCTGCTTTGGACATGAGAGTATTGATTTGTTCATTATGTCCCTTAGGGGTGTCCAATGGACTCCTATCTTGTCGTGGTATACCAACAAAAATATCAGGGACTTTTGTTTTTATCCCCCTATATAAAAGTTGCTTTGCTTGCCTCATCGCTGCGATGGAATCACTACAATCTAAAAGAAATTTATCGAAACTTCTTTCATAGTCTGTGTTTGAAGGATCAAATCGTTGTTTTTGTCCTGGTTCCAAATCAATTTCATTTATTTTCATTGAATTACCCGTCCTGGATGAAATTCTTCGTTCCACAATTTATCAAGCACTCTCCGCATTTTCCATCTTGAAAATGCATAATATTCACCATGTATGTATATTTCAGTTCCTTGCTTTATTGCTTGTGCCAAATTTGTATCGGATAGATATTGTCTAACGTTTTCTGGATCTGTATTGCCACTTTTTAAAATATCATTGATAGTTTCTACAATATATACATTATCTTTACCTGCACCTGGAGCCCAAGTGTATGTAAATCCGTTCTTCGGAAGAATCTCATACATTTCACCATATCCTTCAGCTACGTGCTGATCACCTGTCGTATAGATTGAATTTGATCTTAGTGCAGTAAATCCAGCATTTAACAATAAATTATCAAATTCTTTTTCGGTGGGCGATACACCACTACCGTAACGGCTTATAGATTTTCCTACGAATGCTAACGGGATTTGTCGTTGTTTAGTAACAAAGCTATGCCATTTTGTTCCGACTTGCAAGCCGCGATATAATGCATAACGGGCTTCAACTACATAGGGAATAAATTGGCTACATTCAGTGCGAATTGTTTTTACTAAAGCATCAATTTCAGCATCATCGGCTTTGGGATTATCTGTTATTTCGTTTATTTTCATGTTATAATATGCATATTTAAATATATTTATGTTCGACGTATTCTACACCACTTCTACTAAACCAAATCTATTTCCACATGAAAAATACGCAGTAGATATTTTCGATGCTGCAAAACAAAGCAGAACTAAGTTTTGTTGGGTGATTACAGCAGATACAGATTATGATAATTTTGATTTTTATTGGATGCCACCTAAATGGGAACAGCATCACACTCACGTGTTTGGTTCGCAGTGGCAGCGCAATGCTGGAACGTATCTCATTCCGGCAAATCTAACTGAATCAAATTTAATTAAAAATTATAGAACTGAGCAACGAGTTGTTAGGAAATCGTGTGTCGAAAACTGGGTAGTCCCTGAAAATATAGATGTAGATAGTTTCGACTTCTCCTGGCACCCTGACCCAGACGAGCCACCTTACATTCACATATTCGGTACGGTATGGTGGGACATTGGGGGACCCGAATATCATTGTATTAAAGCAGTTGCTCCAAAATTCCACGATGAGTTGCGTGCAAAAACTATTCCAATTGGCGGCTGGATTGTTCCCGCTAATATCGATAAGAGTAGCTTTGATTTCAGTTGGTGCCCACATCCTAATGACCCTCCATATATTTATAAATTTGGAACGCAGTGGCAAGCTACAGGTGGTCCGACATACGTTGTAAAGAATGCGACACAAGAAAAATATGTCCCACAGTTAAAAGCTAAAGCAATACCTGAAATGCAATATTGGACGCTTGATCCTAACGCAGATTATTTTACGTTTGATTTCTCATGGCATCCAGATGAAAGTCAAAAGGATTATAAACATGTCTTCCCTTCACAATGGCAAAAAACTTCTGAAACTTCATATTTCGCAGGAACAACCGCGCCTCGTGGATGCAATTATATCAATGATATACGGGTTTTTTATAGTGGTATTAATTCCCCTCGCTATTTCATACTATCTACATTAGAAGATTTAATAAGCGAACATCCTACTGAAAAGTTTTGGGCATTGAGTAAAGATTTAAATTATGATGAATTTGATTTCAGTTGGCACCCAGATAAAAGTCAAATTGATCTTGTTCATGTATTTGCGTCACAATGGCAACAACACAGTGAAACATATTTTGTTAATGCACCGTCATATCTAGCCGGTAATACAAGTATTAACTATGTTGCGGATATTAAAACAACAAATACAGCATCACTTGATATGTTCTTTTTAGACAAAGGTAACAAAGAAAGTACTGAAAGATTTGAATCATTAAAGAACAAATATCCGCAGCTACAAAAAACGAGATTCGTTAATAATTTACAACAAACAGCAATTCGTTGTGCTAATAAATGTAATACAGATAGATTCTGGATTATCAGTAGTGAATTTGTTTATGATGAATTTGATTTCAGTTGGTCCCCAGAACCATGGGAACTATCTATGACACATGTGTTCGGTAGTAAATGGGATAAATGGACTGATTCAATTCTATTGTCTAAGTTTGAGTTAAACAGAAACAGAACATGGTGCAATGATATCAAAGATTGGCCAAATCTTAATTTTGTCAAGAATCAAACAGTGGATAATAGTGAAGAACAAATTGATATTTGGTATCTAGATCATTTCAATCCAGAAAGCAAAACACAATTAGATATTCTAAAGCAAAAATATTCTAATATAAAAACGATGCGATTTGTTGATAATTATTTGGATGCTATAACTCGTTGTGCCAATCAATCTGAGACAAAACATATTTGGGTTATCTCAAGTATTTGTGATTATTCCACATTTGACTTTAGCTGGCACCCAAGTGCTTGGCAACATAATATGTTACATGTATTTCCTAGTAACGATCAGAAGTATGGCGATACATTTTATGTTCCAGTAACTGAATTTAAAGCGCAGAGACAGCAAATTAGTAAGTTAGAGGACTTTAAAACAGTGAATTACGTATCAGTGCAGCCAGTTAATAGGTATGACGTTGAAACTGTACGATTTACTGAAGAAACCTTGCCTCAAGTAGTCGAAAATCACGTTTTTTCTACTAATTATGCATTGTTTTTGCCTAAAAAATATGAAGGGGGCGTGCTTACATACACGCCAAATCTATGGTCAGGTAAAGATAGATCGGTGCATGTATTGAGTGATGGTGCAGAGTTTGCATTGGTGCCAAAAGACGTTAAGAACTATTTCAATTCTCAAATATACGACTATCCATTCATTACGATAGATAAGAAAGATTGGTATAAAAGCAAACCACTTGATATTGTATTCATTAGCAATGGTGAATCGATGGCAGATGATATGTGGTTGAAGCTTAATGAATACGTTATAGATAAAGGTTTCAAAAATCGTATCGTTAGGGTCGATGGTGTAAATGGTCGATCAGCAGCATATAAGGCAGCATCGAATGCTAGTGAAACAAATTGGGCATTCAATGTATTTGCTAAGTTAGAGATTGATACGAATTTTGATTTTAATTGGCAACCAGACCGACTTCGCATGCCACGCCACTATATTTTTCATGCAAAGAATCCTGTCAATGGATTAGAATATGGCCATCAGGCAATTATCGCATACCACAAGAATACGGTATTGAGTATGGATGATAATCACGGATTAGATTTTACGCTTTCTTCGTTGCACGATGTTGTTCCTATGCTTAGTGGAACGAGTCATTTTAATAAAGATAGTAAAGTATGTTGGCGCACATCTTTTAGGGAAAGTTTGAAGCTTAGATACTTTGCAGACAATGGCGACTATATTGCAAAAGAAAGATTGGATATTTGGTTGAATGTTGCCGAAGGCGAGAATGCAGATATGTGCCTTAAAGGTGCAAAAGACGCTATCACATATTATGAAAGTGTCAATGGCGAATTGAATAAATTGTTGTTAAGTTTTGAGTGGGCGTGGTTGGATGAATATTTCAAGAACCAATGAGTTGTCTAAACTCTGGCCAATCTTCGAATTCAGTACTAACCGCATAATATTGGCCATGGATCATTATTTCATTGCGTGAACTAACTGCTGCTCCGAAATCTTTATCAGTATATTCTGATTTCCATAAAAATTCGTTGATAAGTTCTGGGTCAGCATCATCCTCGTAATAGAATTTCATTCTCTTTAAGTATTCTTCCGGGCCATTCCCAAATAAACCATATTCATTAACAAAGAGATCCTGAATTGATGGACTCCAAGTAAATTTAAATCCGTCTATGGGGAATATCATATATGGTTTATTGCTGCTTCCTAATGCATAGCCAGCAGCTTCTCCTTTATCAGACGTTGCAAATATTGAATTGGATCTATTTGCAACGAATCCTGCTGTAGCAAAAGCTAAATTAATGTTTCTATGAAATGTCGCTGACGATGCTGATGGACTTCTGTTTTCCCTAGATTGGCCCAGGAATGCTACTGCTGGCATCTTTTTTACTCCTCGATAGAGAAATCTGTTTGCCTGCTGCATTCCGTAAAGTGCTTGCCTACAATGTTGTTGAATTAACGGAACAATTTTTTCAATCGGCGATTCAAACTTCTCTTTGGCACCAGCTTCAATTTCGTATATTTTCATTCTAATAATTCCTTATCAAAATTATAGCCATATATTAGGTTAGAAAATGCATAATATTGACCATGGACCATTACTTCGTGTCCAGCTGTCAAGGCATCATTCAGATACTTGTTTGTAAATTGGAATTTTTCTTGAAAACTTTCGAAATCTCTATTATTCAACGTTTGATAATCTGACGATCCCATCATAGCATAAAGATCACCTGAATATCGGCTCCAAGTGTAATCAAATCCATTGATGGGAAAAATCATATACAAATGTCCAGATCCCTTCTCATAATATTGTGCTTCTTCGTATGCAGAAGTGCAGTATATAGAATTTGATCTTAATGCTTTAAATCCATAATGAGATAACATTTCATCAATCAATACTTGGAAATGTGCTTTAGTTGAGAGTGGTCTGCGATTTTCTCTTGATGCACCTTTAAATGCCCTTAAGGTCGCCCCAGGAACACCACGATACAAAAACCTTCCTGTCGCTTTCATTGCCGCAAGTGCTTCTGAGCAATCTCGTTTAATAAGTGCGATATACGTTTCACTAAGTTCTGGTGTTAGCTCTTGTTTCTCACCAAGTTGGATTTCTAATTCGTATAACTTCATTTAATGAGTGCATCCCACAGATATTTGTGATATTTATTATTCGTGAATGCATAATATTCACCATTGACAATTATTTCTTTTTTGGATTTTAGTGCAGCAGCAAAATCCTTATCAGTGTATTGTAAATTTGATAGAACCTGATCCGACGTCAGGATAGTGGTTTTCAGCAGTTCATTAATTTCAGAAATATATGCATGTATAGTTTTAAGATCAACTTTATACTTTTTTTCTATATCAAAACATTTTTTGGATGCTTTCATTAGAAACTTTGGGATTTCTTTCGGATTATATTCATAACTTATGTCGTTGAACCAAACCTTGATATAATAGAGTTCATCACCTACATCATCAAAACGTCGTTTAATTATTATAGAATCGAGTTTATTTGCTATACGGTCTGAAGATTTCCTGATTGTATCTAATACATCTTGATTGGAATACAAATCACTTGGGTTATTGATATCTTTGCTTTGCATATAATCATAAAAATCATATATCTTAGGACTCCAAGTGAATGCAAATCCGTTTATAGGAAAAATTATATATGGATCACCATAGGATATAGCGGTGTTGATATCACCACAACAAAATATAGAATTAGATCGTAATGCAGTAAACCCTGCAGCAGTGTAAAATTTATCTACTTCTTTCTGAATAGAGCCTTTTGTATCCACAGCATTACGATTAGCTCTGGGCCGCCCTAAAAATATATCACCTTTTGTACTCTTTATTCCGCGATATAAAAAACTTTTAGCTTCGCGCATAGCAGCAATAGATTCACTACAATTCGTTAAAAACGTAGTAAATGATTGAGGTTCTTCAGTGTTTGAAGGGTGAAATTCCTTCTTTTGGCCTGGTTTAAGTTCATAGAGTCTCATACTACTATTTACCGTAGTATTCTTTTACTACCTTTATGATGTATTCCACCTCGACATCCTGGAGCTCTGGGTATATGGGTAAACTAAGCTTTTCTAGGCAATTTTTGTGAGAAATAGTATTGGTATCGTATTTGTCAGTATTCATATGATGATGCCTTAATGTTTTCTCATAATGAATTCTAATTTCAATACCATTCTTTTCTAGATGTTGTCTAAGTTTATCTCTATCGTTCGATGAAGTTCTCAACACATATTTGTGCCAGTTGCACACAGAATCGAGTGTTTGGGTAGGAATATCTAATGCAAATATTTTAGAAAATTCTGAATTATAGTGATTGGCAATTTGTGTTCTGCGTGCTTGCCATTTATCAAAATGTTTCAACTTTACGAGCAATCCAACAGCATCCATTTCAGACATTTGAACATTTATTCCATACTCTAAACGGTGTGAATATACTTCAGTCCCATTTGATCTAAAGTTTCGCATATATTCTGCAACATGAATATCATCAGTCAAAATCATTCCACCTGATCCATAGTTGTTTAAATTCTTTGTTGGATCAAAACTCAAGCAACTAATAGTTCCCAGTTTTCCTGATGGGATTCCTTTATATGATGAACCGAAGCTTTGGCACGCATCCTCAATAATAGGAAGATTGCTGATCCCATATAACTCTAGCATTACACGTAAGTTGTCATAATCTAAACAATTACCGTATAAATTTACATAAAGCAAGGCACTTGCGTTTTCTAATTTCGCTTTAGTCAATTTTTTGATATCAAGCAATCCACTGTAATCAGAATCTACAATCACAGGATTATTTGATGTAGAATAAATTGCGTTTGCTGTTGCGACAAAGCTTTCTGCTGGACATAAGATATTCTTTGATTGACAATACAAAGAAATGATAGCACCCATTAATGCACTTGTGCCACTATTAACTGCGATTGCAAATTGCCTATCACATCTAGCAGCAATTTCTTCTTCAAGCATTTGAGTGTTGATACCTCTGATTACTTTACCAGATGATAATACTTTATCATATGCATTGAGAATATCGGTTCTAATTGTTTGATACTGTCTATCTAAAGCAAAAAAAGGAATGTTCATTTTAGCCAATCATAATATTTGAGAAAGCCCACTTCAATATCAGTAGTAGGCGTAAAATCTAATAATTCATATGCTTTACTGCAATCTAATGAATCTCTTGACGGATACATCGGATGTTTGGATTGAATGTTGATTCGGCCAGCGCCGACTATTTTTGTAATACATTCAGCAGCATCCAATAATGTTCGTGAAGAACCTCTAGACATATTGAATGTGTGACCAAAGCTTTTGTGTGTTTCTATTGTAGCACAAATACCAGATGCTAAATCTTCTACATACGTAAAGTCTAGTAATTGTTCAGCACCATGAACGGTTAATGCTTCATCTTTCATTGCAGCTTCAAAGAATTTACTAACAACACGATCCTGAACATCAAGTGGTCCATAAACCGCGCTAGGGCGTAGAATTGTATAATTTTTATCCATCTTAGATGCCCAATCTTTAACTAGCTGTTCTCCTGCTAGTTTAAGAATACCATACGTCCCTTTGGGATTGCATAGTTCATTTTCTGATATTGGATGATCGAAATCACCATATACCATTGAACTACTGATATAAACAAAATGCTCTACAGTAGAGCAATTTTCTAAAATATTAAGCAATCCTGATATTAATGTTTCACTAGCATATGACGGATTCTTGTCAACTACTTTGGCACGCGGGAAAGCGGCTAAGTGCAAAACATGTGTTGGCTTGAACATATCAAATGCCTTCTTTACTAATGTCTTGTCATTGATATCACAATAAGCTAGAGGAACACCTACGATCTTTTGACGTTCTGTTAATAGAAATGTCAATTCTTCTTTTGGAATAAGATCGAGATATGTTGTATGATTATCCATACTTAGGATATTGTCAGAACCATACTTCTCTGATAAAAGTTTGATAACGTATGTTCCTATAAATCCGTCTCCACCAGTAACGAGAATTTTCTTAGTCATTTAAACCGCCATTGGTGCTTTGATGGATGCATGTGATTGATAATCTTCTAACAGAATATCGTCCATAATGAAGGATTCAATGTTAGTGACATCTGGATTGAGCCATAACGCAGGTGCTTGGAGCGGAGTTCTAGAAAGTTGTTCTCTAACTTGATCTATATGATTTAAATAGATATGGGTATCACCCAATGACATAATTAATTCACCTACTTCCAGATTGCATATTTGGGCAATAAGGTGTGTGAATAGCGCATATGAGGCGATGTTAAATGGCAATCCTAAGAAGGTATCCACACTTCTTTGGGTCATCATGCAATCCAGTTTGTTATTTACAACATTGAATTGTGCCATAACGTGACACGGTGGCAATGCAAATTGTTTCGTAGCAATCTCACCTGCGTTCCATGCAGAAATAATATGACGGCGACCAGTTGGGTCAGTATTGATGCCATCGATCAATGCAGTTAATTGATCAATTTCTACAGTAGTGTATGCTGGAGAGCCTTGATGAACACCGAATTCATTAATCGGAGTAATCCAGCGCCTCCACTGCACACCATATACGCGTCCCAAATCACCCTCAAATTCTGCATGTGGTTTCCAATAATCTGCATTTGCATTATCAGTCCAGATTGTGGATTTTTCTGAGTTACGATCACCATGTAGAATTTCACGTAAATCTAATTCATTTCCTGATCCACGTATAAACCACAATAATTCTGCTTTCATTGAATTAAACGCTAATTTTTTAGTAGTGACAGCGGGAAACCCTTTTGATAGATCGAATCTCAATTGTTTGCCGAAAACAGAAAGAGTGCCAGTCCCTGTTCTGTCAGTTTTCTGCACTCCGTTGTCCAATACGTCTTGTAATAGTTCTAAGTATGCTTTCATTCTTCTTTATCCTTCCATGGAAATGTAATTTTTTCCCAAACCTCGAAGGTGCAATTATCACCTGGTTTGACTGACATTAAACGGAATCCTGTTAAAAAGGAATTCAAGTCTAATCTAGTATCAGTATAATACCTTCCCTTGAAGCGTGTCAAATAAATTGTCTTGATTTCCGGTCTTAGCCATTCTAGAACTTGTTTGCCACCGATGACAAAAATTTCTTTTTCAGGAAAACTTTCTTTGAGAGTTATCAGTGTTTCAGTAAGATTGTCTGGAGTAGAATATCGAGCCAAAGCATCTTCAGGTGGATTATTTGTTACAACAACATTGATGCGATCTTTGAGTGGTTTGGGCATTTTCTTGTCCTTCCACGTGTTTTTTCCCATTACAACGATATTGTTTAGTGTGTGCTCTTTAAACCACACTAGGTCTTCAGCGTGTTTTGGCCAAGGGAGTGACCCCTTGTTGCCTATCCCGCCGGATGAGTCAACAGCAAATATAGCTTTCATAATTTTCTCTTTTTGATTATTCCCAGACTGAAATGAGATTATATCCCAAATCTTTGAGAAGATGTTCTTTTTCTAGCGTTCGTTCATATAGATTGATTGCTGGTATTTTGTTTACTGGATGAACAGCATTTCGGTCAGGAAATACATCTGGATGACCATGCCAATATTTCCCGTGATATTCATATACAGTATTTGTTGTGGGATCATATCCATCAACTCTAAAATGTTTGCCCTCAGCTACTATAATACGATATTGTCTAATAATTTTCGGATTATCAAACGAATCTAACCAAGTTGTTTCAGATTTGCTGATAGTAGAAACACATAAGGGGCAACCCTTTTTATGCAAATGATTATCAGGAGTTTGCAAAAATATTCCATGCTCTTTACAGTGTATTTTAACCTTCTTATTGTTGCTGACGTAATTGGTTTCAGAATAGTCATATCTATTATTGTGAATATTATTTGCCTTAATAATAAATTCTTTTGTAGATAATTTCTTATGACCAAAACAAGAAATGCATCCTTTTTTACTAGAATGATTTCCAGGTGTTTGCCAAAAACTACCATGGATTGGGCATATAATTTCAACTTTAATTAAACTAGAGACATAGTTTACTTTAGAATAATCGTAGTAATTATTGTGAAGTTTCTTAGAATTATTAATAAATTCTTCAGTATTGGTTACATACCTTCCGCTGCATTTAGGACAACCGATTTTCAATTTAGTATGAGATTCAGCGACTTTCCAAAAGCTACCATGAGAAGAACAAATAATTTCTACCTTAGTTTTAGCATTTATATAATTAGTTTTAGAATAATCATACTTAAATTCATGAATAGAAATACATTCAGAAATGAATTCTTCGGTAGTTTTTCTTTTTGTCATGACAATTTTTTAAATAATTCGTCTGTTGATGATTGGACTATTGTAGTTACAGATTCTACATTTATAAAAAAGTCTACTGATTGTATGTAAGCATCCAGTTCTGCAAATTTTTCATTAAGATATTCCTCCACAGTCCCAGCTTCACTAGATTCTAATAAAGCTGGGACGTCAATGGAGATATCCGTCCCGTCGATCAATTTTATCATAATCGATCTAACAAATTCTAAGGGAACTTCTTGTTTCTCCACCTGCTTGAGAATATTCTTCCAATCTTTTTTAGCGTTGATTGAAATTTTCCGGGCTTTGGGTCCTGCGTTAGCTTTGGACTGAGACTTTCTTGGCATTGCGAGGAGCTCGTGTCTTGACTACTTTTGCTTCTTTTTCTTCTGGAAGGAACTTTTTTGCTTCCGCTTCCAAACGCGCTGCCTCTTTTAGCAAACCTTCCGCTTCAGTTTTCATTCTAGCAGCTTGAGCTAGATTCTGTTGTGCAAAATACGTATCATCTAATACACCGACACCACTTTGCGACTCATCAAATTGTTCTGCGATATCTTGTGCTTTTTGTTTGTATGGATTATTATTTCCATTCATGCCGCGATTTGAGTCTAGATCAGCCATTTTCTTAATTGCTTCTTCACCCTTTCGCATTTCAGAAAGAATGTTATTCAATTCATCAAGACGAACTTGACTAGTCGGGGTTGCTGTTACAATGACTTGATTTGTCGGGACTTTCTTGATAAATCCTTCTTTGTGCAAACTACCTAAAATGTTGCGACCATCATGCAATAAATTGCGGTGCAATGCTTCTGCAAATACGTCTGCTGCTTGCCCAGGTTGAGATTCAAGAATTGGCATGATAGTATCATGATACTTACGTGGTAGAGCATCACTATATGTCACGAGGCACATATGTGCTTCCTCAGGAACTTCACGATACAAAATTATTACTTTCTTATTGTTATGTCTACCAATATGCTTTATCACTGTGCTTCTCCTGGTGTTGATGATTCTTGTTGTGCTTCATTTGCAGCGGCTTCCTCTGCTTGTTTAGTGAATGCTGTTACGAAATTATTGATTTTATCAAAAATTTGACCGACGGCACTTAATTCGCCGCCCTTAAATGCTCCGCGTGTGCTTGCAAGTTCAATTACTGCAAGAACCGTTTGAAGGTCCTGGACGCCTAATTCTGGTGCTGTTTGTTGAGTGGTTACATCTGACATGTTGCTACATCTCCATTGAGTTATATACAGATATTTAACTAGTAGAGATGTGGCATGAGAAAAAACGTGGTTTAACCTTGTTCGAAGATTTCGTAAGCGACGACACCAGAATCACTTCCATTGCTAGATGTGATAGTGAAAGATGTAAATGGTGTTCTTGCTGACACTCGTAATGCCCCGGTGCTATTATTATCTTGTGCAGTTAGCTGGATTCTACTAGTTGCAGTAACTGAAGTATTTGATACAAGAACCGTTCCAGAAGACAGTGTAGCGACTCCTTGTTTGGCATTGGAACCCTCAGCGACCTTCAATCCAGCACCAATTGTAGAAATATCGATATTTCCTGTAACCGTTAATAAACTAGTTGTTACGGATGCAGAATTAATTGCACCTGCGACACCCGCACCACCCGCTACAATCAGTGCGCCAGTGGTAGTAGATGTTGATGCCGCAGTAGAACCTATAGTAACTGCACCAGACACAATACCACCTGTTGAACTATATGGCGTGTAGCCTAACGCGCCGTTCACGTCTGCTGAAAGCAATGTTACTGTCCCACTTCTAGTATTGAAAGTATTTAAAACATTTGATGCGTAGGAAGTAGAATACAAATCTGTGAAATTTGCATTTACTTTTTGCATACTATATCGTAACTTATCGCCGGTTCCGTCGTTGGAAGTTGCTCCAACATTGATTATTTGTTGTGTCATGTTTAACCTTGTTCGAAAATTTCGTAAGCAATCACACCAGAATCCCCTGAATTACTTGAGGTGATCGTAAATGATACCCCTGGCGTCCTAGACGAAATTCTTAATACACCTGTGCTATTATTATCTTGTGCAGTTAGGAAAATTCTGCTAGTCGCTGTGACGGAAGTATTTGGCACAACAATCACTCCAGATGATAGAGTAGCGACTCCTTGTTTTGCATTAGATCCTTCAGCAACTTTGATGCCAGAACCAACAACAGAAATATCTACATTTCCACCGACTATTACAGAGTTACCAGTAAAACCTAATTTATTTGTATAAAGATCAGTGAAGTTTGCATTCACCTTAGTCATGCCAGAACGAAGATTATCACCCGTTCCGTCGTTTGGTGCTGAACCTATATTAATTATTTGTTGTGTCATTTTGTCAATTCCATATTATGTATTTATTAACAAAATGGACAAAATTTAATACATCAAATAGCTTTTTAAGACAGGTTCAAATTGATGATGTATTGCATAGTATTCGCCTCTAATCATAATTTCATGATTAGAATTGATGGCGTTTTCTAAACCACTGTTATTATATTTTGCAATATCGAAAATCCACTCGCCAGGATCATGTTCGAATTGATCGAAAAATTGTTCTCTAGCTCCATCATTTACTGTTAGATTATCGATAACGTCAGAAAATAAATCTGCATATCTTCTTGACCAAGTAAAGTCGAATCCATTGATAGGGAAAATAATATACGGCACACCATAATTAATTGCAGCAGCTTTGTAACCAGAACAAAATATTGAATTACTTCGCAGTGCTTTAAACCCAGTTGCTTCTAGAGCACCATCAATCATATTTTGAATTTGCCCTGGAGTATCCATTGGCTTTCTATTTTCTCTAGATGATGATTTAAAGATAGTTGGTGCGCTACCTTGCAAATGTCTTGGTTTCCAAAATGTCCCTACATTTGAACCACCTACCTTTACGCCGCGGTATATAAATCTGTGAGCACTTTTTACTGCCTGCAATGCATCTCCACATTCAGATTCTAGGACGTCAATTATACGTTCCATGCCATGATACGGCACACCTTGCCTTTCGCCTGGATCTAGTTCAAATAGTTTCATGGTAGTGCAACCTTCAATGCCTTAGATAAACCTTTTCCATATTTTGAGTATCTGAATGCATAATAAGTTCCGTGTATCATTATTTCCTTACCAGACATTAATGCACCCTTTAAGTTAGTGTCTGAATAACTGAACTCAATCGGATCAAATTCTTTTGGATTAATGTTAGCTATAGTAGCCAACCGATTATTTGTAGCAAAATCATAAACTTCACTGCTCCAAGCAAAATCAAAACCATTGATGGGAAAAATCATATAAAGCCTACCATAAGTAACTGCTACACCCGCCAAACTAGTACAGAAAATTGAGTTGGATCTATGAGTTTTGAATCCAGCTTTTATAAATTGTTTATCAATTTGTTTCGATACAGATGGCTTGAATGTTAATGAATTTCTATGTTCTCTTGAACGTCCAATGAAAATATCCGGAGAAACAATATTCGACATACCCCTATATAAAAATGTATTTGTAGCTTGCATTGCAGCAATGGATTCACTACAATCAGACAAAAATTTACCAAAACTTTTGCTCAAATCTGTATTAGAGGGTTCGAATGTTTGTTTTTCGCCTGGATCTATTTCATTTATTTTCATACAAGTATTTATTGGTTATTGTATTTTGTATAGCCGAAAAAAAAGCGCTCCGGAGAGCGCTTGACAGTTTGCAACTATTATGCCCACTTAGATACTATTTTGTAACCTAAATCTCTTAATCGTATTTCTCGAATGAGAGTATCGAAATACAAGTCACTCCCTAAAATCTTGTTTTTGGGGTGCTTTTCATCTGGATCACATCTATCTGGGTGCCCATGCCAAAATTTACCGTGATATTCGTATATAGTATTTGTACTTGGATCAAAACCATCTACAACCGCATATGTTCCATCAGATAATTTAATTCGTTTTTGTTTGATTAGATTTGGTATATTTAATGAGGCCAACCACTCTTCCTCCACTTTACTGATTTTTGATTTGGCGCATGTAGGACAACCTTCGCCGTTTAAATGATCTGCTGGTCGTTTCTTGAATGTACCATGCAAACTACAAATAATGTCTAGTTTAGTCGATGCATTTACATAGATATTATGGTCTGGATAAGTATATCTGAAATTATGTTTGAGATTGGATTGATCTATAAAAGTTTGGTAAAGTTTTCGTTGTTTCGCGGCACGAACTTCTATACCACACTCTCTACATCCTTTCCCTGCTAGATGATTATTCGGCAATTGAGTAAATGTCCCATGAATACGACACTCAATTTCTACCTTTTTATATTGGCTAACGAATACAGTATTTGGATACAGATATGTGTCGCCATGAACCTCTTTAGCTTCTGCAATGAAGGTCTCAGTAGTTTTGCGAAATCCGTAACAGTATGGGCACTTCCCGCTTTTAAGATGATTAAAAGCATTTTGCCAATAAGGACCATGGACGGGACACACGACTTCGATATCAGAGTTGGCTCCGAAATACACTAATTTTTCATAGCCATCGCTTTTGCCAAACTTTAGATAAATTTCAAGGATATAATCTTCGCTTGTTTTTCTTTTAGTCATAAATTGATTATACTTGTAGTTGTTTTTAGTCGCAATAAGGAAAACGGAGCAATTGCTCCGTTTTTGTAAGTTACTAGCTTAGATTACGCTTTTTCTTCAATTGCGTCATAAAACACTGTCTGACCAAACGGCCCTTCGATATCCTTCGTGCCGTATGCAAGCCAGATCGTATCGCAGTAATCTGGATCACCCCAACCCGCACAAGGATACATATCCGTGAAGACTAAAAGTGTCTTTGGTTGGGAATCGATTTCCTTCAAGTGTTCGAAAATGCATTCGAAATCAGTACCACCACCACCGCGGAATTCATATTCCTCCAAGTCTGCCACATTGTCTGGCGTAATTGTAATGTAATCGTACACCGCAGTGTCAAAACAGAACAAATGGAGTTTGTAATCCTGATACGAATCAACAATGTTCAAAACCTCAGACACCATTTTTTGGGCATAAGGGGCCGTAGAACCAGACATGTCCATTGCAACATGCAGTTCAACCATAGTATCGACATTCGAACCAGGAAGAATTGCATCGCAGCTAAACGAACGACGCGACGGACGCATAAACGTAAAGTCAGACTTGATTTGGCTTTGGATATGCTGTTCAACCAGAGTGCGCCAATCAATAACAGGCTTCAAGATACGATCAAGATAGCGCTGAACACCGAGAGGAGTCTTACCAGCACCTGCAGCAGCCGCAGCTTGCATAACAGCAGAAAGCATTTCATCGCGCAGCTTATCAACATCACCAATAGTCGGACGACCACGACCCTTACCATCCTTGTCGCCATCACCGTCACCATCACCGTCTTCGTCGCCGTCACCATCGTTATCGAGGTGATCGTCAAATGCGCTCATTTGCTTGAACTTTTGCTGATTTTGCATGATATCATCATACACATCTTCCGCAGTCCAACCGACATACTTGCGATCATAGCAAATTTCGACAGTCGTAATCTTTTCACCGATTTGCGCATCGACCAAGTCGCCATTTACGCAAAAATCAAGTGCGACATTCCACATTTGCTTATCACGATTTGCTTGACGAGCAACACCGAGTGAGCCGACGTGTGCATATGCGCAATGCAAAATTTCATGCGCAATACCAAAAATCAATTCTTTATCAGAGAGTTTTAGAACAAACTCGCTGTTGTAATAAAACTTACGACCATCAGTTGCGAGCGTCGGAAGCCATTCGTCAGAATTGACAGGTTCAAGACGCAATGCAAGATTGCCGAAAAATGGTTGCTTAAGCAGCAAAGCGATGCGAGCATTAGTAAGCTTTTCAAGAGCCTTCTTATCGCGTTCCTTGTCAAACGTGAGATTGGTCGTGACTTGTTTTGTGCTAGACATTTATGTTCCTTAATGTATTCAGTAAGATAATTATACTATAAAATTTGGATTTGTGAAGATTATTTTATGAGGTGTTGCGAAAATACAACGATTAACGTTTGATCCAGCTGAAGTCTTCAATATTTGTCATATATTTGGCAGAGTTGAGCTTACCGAGTAATTGTTCATATTGATCAATCAGTGATTCGGCTTCGGCATCATTTTCATAGTTATGCAATGTAATTATTGCATTTATCAAAATGTCCTGTGTTTTATTTAAATTTGATACAATTGCATTTTTACCTTTTCGTAAAACGGAAGTCGGTTTATTTCTTAACGATGCTTTATATTCGTTAAATTGTTCAAGATTATTCAATACATTACCTTTCAAAATTAATTTTAATTTTTCTTGGTCTTCTATTTCACATAATCTCATAATTATTCCTCTTCTATGCGGTCTAACGCATCAAGAGATTCACTATAAAGTCCATTTTTATTCATCGCATCCCATTCTGCAAGAAATGCATCCATTTCTTCGTCAGGAATCTCGTTTAAACTTTTATACTTTGCAAAATTGTATTCCTTCATATTTTTCTCCTATATAGTGCATTATAGCACAACTATATCAGGTATGCATGTTTGTTGTAAAAATACAACATTACAATATGTAAGATTACAAACTGTAATTAATCGGGAAGTTTTTCGCCTGGTTTGTCGTATAATACGACTTCGCAAGTCGGATCAGTTAGAAATGGTGTGATTGAACCAAAAGGTTCCAACCATTCTTTGGATCCATTAAATCGAATTGCGGCATATGTGCCAACATTCGGAAAACCTTCAGAATCTTTAGTATAGACCATTTTTATTCCTTAATAAATGTAACCTGACCATTCTGCGATGATTTCAATATCGTTTTCTTTGATATAATCAAAAGCATCTTTCATTGACCAAAATGAAGGTCCAGGTGCGCCCATCGCGCGATCATTATCAGTTGATCCGGTAGACACATAATAATAGCCATCTTCTTCCATATCCATTTCTTCAGCGTCAAATGAACAACACTCATGCTTTTCAGCTTCTAGCAACACAGATTCTGGAACTTTTTCACAATCAGAAGTGTATGGAGAGAAAATCCAATTCCAAACATCTTCATTTACCAGTTTTACATCCGTATCGCCTTGACCGCTCAATACAATTAGATAGAGTTTTTCAGACATTTTTAATCCTGTTTTGTAGAGCCAGTGAAATGATAACCAGTAATATCAGCGCAACCAATGCCCTTATCGTAACATGGACGCAAAGAACCTGATGTAAATTCGACGTTGTATTTCTTGTTCAGATATTCAGCAACAGCTTTTAATACTTCCATTTCAGTTACATCAACAGATAGTTTTGACATTTTAACGACTCAATAAAGTTGCTGTTACTACACCAAATACGCAAACGAATACAATCAAGATACCCAGTAAATCATTTTTTAATAGATCGCGCATTTAGTTGTATTGCAAACGTTCTTGTTCTTGAAAAGCTTGAAAAGCGGGACTTTGGAACACTTCTGGTTCATTGACACCAAGTTGGTCCACGAGCCGCATCAGATAGGCAATGCGGTTTTCCAACATCACAACATACGGATCATTCGAATAGTCAATTGCGTTTTCCATTTTAAATCTCCAATTTAAGTTAGTTTAAATTTACAGCGATCAAAATGATACTTTTTCATTCCAGACGAACCACCGCTTTTATTGCAGTGTGGGCAAATAACGATAGGCATTTTCTTACCTTTGTTATTTGGTGGTTTTCCTTTCTTTTTATCAGACATCCTTTGCTTTGTGTCATCAGAATGAGTCTTACCTCTATGACCATCAGCATTCTTTTTTCTCACTTCCTCACTTGGATTTTGGTGAGATTCAGATTGCCTTTTTAAGACATCCTCTCTTGTTTCTTTACGACCTTTGTTCCATGGTTTAGAACCTTTTTTACCTTTTGAAATATTCGCATTGCTCGTGGCAGAGCGATTCTTCGCAGAAATCGATTGTTTTGCTTTAGTTTCTTCAGATGTGACTCTAATAATTCCTGAGGTTCCTTGCCCACCATTCGTTCTATTGTGTAGAGTTCCTGTTCCTATATCCTTACGACCATAAAAGGAAATCCAGAAACGCTCCCAATAAAACGCATCAAATTCATCCAAATCCTTCTGCGGAAAAACTATTCTTCGCTTATCTGCTGGCGGATTAAAACCATTATGCTGATTAAATGCTCGTCTATTTTTCCCTTTTCCGACGTAATATGGGGAACCATCTTTCCTCAAGTAAAAATACACATAAAAAATATTAGTCATAGTTGCCTTAGTAGTTTTGTTGAAAAGAGAGGGCTTTCACCCTCTCCCCAACTTACTACTATTTATCCAAAAACTATTATTTTAGATTTATTGCATCCGTAATTTGTTTGTTGAAACGCTTGAAGAATTCATCGAAGTTCTTCAGGCTCGAAACATCGACTGGCAAGTCATACGTTGCAAGTGCAGTCTTCGCACCCATCACGCACATTTCGGTCTTGAAGTTGTCCATCATGAACTTGAAGAAATAATCAGTCATTTCGTGCAACTTCTTGTTATCAGCCTTGCTGAGTTCGCCATTCAGAGCGTGCTTCTTAACGAAGTCACCCAATTCATAGCACATGCTGATGGTCAGAGTGTACATGACCGAAATTTCCTTGCTGTTATCAGCGAGCTTCGTTACTTCACCGCTAAGAATCTTTGAAGGATTCGGCAGCTTGCTTGCCATTTCACGGTGCGTCATGAATTCAGTAGCAACACCCGAACCGATTGCACCAGCAACCAAATCAACCATTTCCTTTTCGCTCATGTAGCTACCAGCTTCTTGGGTGCGAACGATTTCGCTAGTGAAGGCCCAAGTACGCGGCGTAGCAAACGAACGTTGCTTTGCCTTCGGATCGAACGTAAAGAGCTTGTCTTTAGCGAACGAGATATAACCGACAACATCTGGGTGAATATTGTGGCGAACAGCCCAATCGATCCAAGCTTCAGCGTCAGCTTCCATCTCCAAGTGAATGAAACGATTCGACAGCGGAGAAGGCATTGCGTAAGTAACACCCTTGTCGCTTTCACGGTTACCTGCAGCGACGATAACGACGTTATCAGGAAGCTTGTAAGTGCCGATCTTGCGGTTCAGCGTAAGCTGATATGCAGCAGCCTGAACGCTAGGAGCAGCACTGTTCATTTCATCGAGGAACAGCACGACAATCGGATATTGTGCGCAGAGTTCAGCAGTCGGAAGATCGATCGGAGGTGCCCATTCCATGAAACCTGTGTTCTTGTTATAGAACGGCATACCGCGAAGATCAGTCGGATCAAGCAGGTTCAAGCGAATATCGACAAGCAGACCACCGAGCTTTTCAGCGACGGACGCAACAACATCAGACTTACCGATACCAGGAGCACCCCAAAGAAACACAGGACGCTTTGCAGCGAAACAGTGTGTAAGCGCAGCAGCGATACGGTTAGCGTTGAGCGGACGTGCAGTAGCGATGTTCGTAGACATATGTTTAATTACCTTTAAAAAGAAGTTTAGTAAGTTGGTTTAGTGAATCGACAACAAAATCATTTTACTACATTTTTACTACTTTGTGTTGTTTAGTTGCTTAAAAACAACACTTAGAAACTTTTGAAACCTTGCAAATTTCGCGCTTTATTTCGTTTGCTGCGTCACTCACAACAGAATCAATTATACGCGATTTTCGAAACTTTTGTTGCTTTGTTGCACATTTACAACAACTTTTTTCTTACAAATCTTAATTCTTGACACCTAGACGAATGAGGATCACTTGACCAGATCCAGTTTGGGGCAGGTATTCCCTTACAATTTCGAAAGTTTTTGCAAACGTTCCAAATTCAGGATCTACGGGTTCAGTCAAATCAATATCAACTTCACTTACAGAAGTGTAAGATTCGTACCCGTGACACGAATCATCGGTGGTAATCACTTCAATTTTAGCATCCTCAGGAAACTGTTCAAGCCATTCTTGCAATTCTTTACGAGTTGTCATATTTCAATCTCCTTACGCCATAAAGCAAATATCAAAATCTTTGCTAGTTACACTAGAACCATCAAGATTCCAGCAGCGCGACCAGTCAGCAGTATGAAAGCAACTTTCTTCAGTATCGCTTTCAGCGAACTTGAAAATTACATCTGTAATGTCGCCGTTTCGCAATTTAACACTTACAGCAGCACCCCTGTTAAACACAGATTCAAAAGCTAGTGCGTGCGTGAATGTATTCAGTTCTTCTTTATTCTTCTTAAACATTGCATCATTGCGCATTTGAATATCCTTACCAAGAAATTTTAACAGTAAAAATTGACTTCGTATAATTTTGATCTACATCTACTGTAAATCCTGATTCTTGTGCGATAGACAAAGCAAAACCTGCCTCAGTAGACATTTCGAATAGAATCTTACAAGATGTAAGCTTCGATCTAGCAGCATCAGTTATTGCTACATCTACAAGGCTTTCAATTGCCTTACGAGACCTAAATCCACTCTTTCCAGACAATTCTCGTGCTTGCTCAAGAGTAATCATTGTAATCTCCTATCGAATAAGTCTATTATACGCTTTTGGGTGAAAATGTCAAGTTTGGTCAGGCTGAATGTTGTACAAATACAACACTTATACCTTCATTTTAAGTTTAAATGCGAGCAATTCTTGCTCAGAATTCAGAATTGAACCATTTCCATTATAATGCGAACTATAGTCTTTAAAATTTTTTTCTATTTGTTCCAACGTAACAGAAGGTTTTGGATCGTCATTCTCTGTGTTATTCCAATTGATATAATATCCATTGTTATATTTTTCAATACGACCTACCCACAAATCGTCATCTAATACACAAGCAAATATAGAATTTTCAGTAATCATACTTTCATTTTGAGTTTATGTTTTAACAAATCTTTCTCATTATTGAGAATAGTCCAATTATCGACTTTAATTTGCCAATCAATATAATTTTGTCCGATAGATGATTTCATTCCACCGTCCCATGAAATATCATACATTACACCATTCTTGCTATAATAAACTCGTAATACTTTTCCGAATTTGGCAGGAGAATATTTTGTTGCAGGTACGGCAATTAAATGCCCTTTCATTAATGCTGTCATTTTGAATGATGAATAATAACTATGAATAATACTCCCAAAATAAAGGGGGCTAAGGTCATAATAAGTATAAGTGTTCGTTCAATTTTATCCATATTGACATTATACTCTTTTGGTTGAATTTGTCAAGATAAGTTGTGTTGTTTTAATACAACAACGAAAACGATAAATAATTATATGAAAATCTATGACATTGTAAATGAATCATTTCTAGACGAAGGTCGTCATGATCCACATATCTTTAAGAGTGTGTTTGTTATTGGGCCACCAGGATCTGGAAAGAATACGATTGCCCGACGCTTTATGTCTCGCTATGCATTCAAGCAAGAAGATATTGATGAAATACTTCACAAACATAAACAGATTGCAGCAAAAAAACAGAAACCAGACGTGGGCTATGCAGAAACATTTCCATTGGTTGCAAAGCGTAGAGAACTGTGGCAACAAAATTATTTGCCCATTATTTTTAATACAACGGGTCGTAGGTATGATCGTATTGCTGAATTGAAACAACAATTAGAGAGCACCGGATATGATACATTATGTGTTTTTGTTTATGTCACCGAAGAAACTGCATGGAACCGCACACAAGAACGAGAAAGAACTTCGACCAATCCCGCTGATAAGGGCCGCACAGTTGATAGAGACTATTTTGTGCAAACCTATCAAGCAATAAAAGAATCAGCAAAGCAGTACAAACAATTGTTTGGAAATAATTTCATATTCTATGTAAATGATGAAAAATTGTCAGGTCCAGAAACTCAAGACTATCAAACATCTAAAGCACTGAAAGCAATCAACGAATATGTGTTCAAACCTGTTATGAATCCGATAGGTCAAGAAATAATAAAAAAAACGTTAGGCAAATAAAAAGGGACTTAAGGTCCCTTTTTTTAATATCTGCTTTGGTTTGACGATATACCAAATAATTTTTCAAATGTATCGCCATATGCATCTCGATTTATAGCGTAATATTCCCCTGACACACAAATCTCATTGTTAGATGCTATCGCTTTTGTAAAATCTGTATTATCAAACTCTAATTTGTTTTTAACTATTTGTTCAGGTGTCAATAGTGCTTCATTTCTAATAGTATTGTAAGTTTTAATAATATTTAAAAATGTTGTATCTATAAACGTGTTTGAATTATTAATTTTATAGTAAGTTAGTTCGTTAGAAAAAACAGGAATGAGCTTGATACCATCCAATCTGCGTAGCACTTGTATAATTTGAGTTAAAGAAGCATCGAAATTTGCTTCATCCTCTGGATTCTTTGCTTCAACAAGTAGATCAATTGTCTCTCGTATAGATGTTTGCACTTTTCTTAGGGTAGACATTACGACTGGTCTATTTTTGAAAATTTTCAGTGCTATGCTTTGTAGTTCAGGTTTATTTGTTAAATCAAGTAATGACAAAAAATCTTCAAACGGCCAAGACTTTCCCACTCTAACATCTAGAATATAATCAATTTCGCCCAATAGTGAGCGTAATCCCCATAAATGAGCCCGCAACGCATTTTTAGCTTCCTCATAGTCAGTAGTATGAAATAATGATTGAACACCTGTGTTATACAAATTTGATAATAAATCAGAATAGAGATCCAAATATTTTGGTGACCAAGTAAATGTAAATCCGTCCTTAGGAAAAATCATAAAGACGTCGCCATATCCTGTTGCTTGACTAAGCCTACCACTACAAAAAATAGAGTTTGAACGAAGCGCATTGAATCCTGCAGCTTTTAACAATCCATCAAAATCTTTTTGAACCTGGTCATTTGAGTCTTTTGCCCATCTATTTTCACGAGGCTTTCCGGTGAATATATTTGGTGGATTCCCTTTAATACCTCTATACAACCAACTACCAGCTTCTTCCATTGATTGTAATGCATAGCTACAATCACGTTTAATTAATGAGGCAATTTGGACGATCTTCGGATCTATATCTACGAGAGATTCTCGCTCCCTTTGAGTCTTCCATTTATCATCGTGTGCTTTTTGTTGTGCCTTCTGAAGTTTCTCTAATTGCTTTTGAAGCTTGTCCATCTTAGCTTGTAATAATTTTGCCTTAGCTAAGTTTTGTGGAGAGGGCATGTGCTTCTGCATCTCCGGATGTACGAAATCCCCTTCCGGATTTAGTTCGCTTTTCTCACCAGGTTCAACTTCAGTTAGTTTCTTGATTTTATCAGTCATAATAAATTATTTATCGACTTTTCTTTTTAACATTTTTCTTAGATTTTCAATACCGTACAGAGACGTTATTGTTATATCTTTGCTTCCAAAAAGAATTAGTTTGTCTTTTCTAACATACCACGGCCCATCTAATCCATTATCATACATTTGAATATCTCTGAAAGGGAGTGATTCAACTAGAGGGGATAGTGTTTCTGATAAATCGAATTCACACATTTCTATTTTAAGAATGTCACGAAGATGGGAATATCCTGCTTTTGTTAAGTTTAGCGAAGTACGTTTATAAGGATTTCTCCACCATAATTTCTTATGATGGAGAATAAATTCAGGGGTGATTAGTTCTTCAACGAACGATTGCTGAAGGAAAAGTTTTGTGAAGTCGGATTGCTTATCCATATTATGGATATATTTGATCGCCAGCGATCAATTTGACTACTGTAAATAAATCTGTTTTGTATCTTTTGTTTAATTTCTTTGCAAGATTGATTGCGAATCCAGGATTCTGAAAAGAGCTCTTTTTGTATCTTGGTGCTGGAATAGTATAATAAGTAGAAATAGATTTTACATTAATGGGTTGCCCATCAAAAAACACAGCCCATATTCCATCGCTACTCAATATCTGTTCACTTTTGTAAGTTGATTTATTAATATTTTCTAATAAAACGTGTGGTTTTGGACGTGACATGGTCTATATTCTTTCTATAAGAATATTTACCAAAAGTCAGAAACCTCCACCATCAAAGTTTATAGAAGTTGGCGCTGGGTCAGCTTTTGTATTTGCATAATGAGAAATAATTTCCATGAGAGCAAATATATCAGCTTGTAAGTCTCTTGCTTCCTGAGTCGTAAGGACTAAATTTTTACTGCCTGCTTGGTTCATGATTCGAACTTTATCATTGAACTTGTTGACGTGAAATGATAGATTACTAATGTCACTCATTGTTTGCTCTCCTTAAGGCTTCAGCCATTTCCATTTTATTTTTATAAGGTCCGCGAAATTCATAACGTTGAATGTTATTAATTTTGGGACAATATGATCGCACCCATCCATGAGCAAATTTGATGATGAAGTATCCAGCAGAATAGAATGAAGTTGATTTTTCTCGTTTAGTGAATATAGGCAACTTCTTTGATAGGTCATATACTGCATTATGTGGTGGAGATTCACATGGAAACCCATGCACGTTGAATGACTCATCAGACTCGTTACTAATATTAGTATCTTCATCAAAAACTAAATTATACTTATCTGAGAGAATGTTAATACTATTAAATTTCTCTCTGCTCATATCTTTTTTAACAAAAACAACACCATCATGCACAGATTCTATCGAACCTATTTTTTCACCATTGTTTAATACAATCCAGAGTTTATCTTCGAGGATATTTTTTACATGTAATGTCATAATTATTTACCAACCTAGGTCCTGAGCCTTTTTAACTATATCTAATACTATATTGTGGTCATACAATTGTTCATCTGTCATCTGTTGAACATCATCGCATGCTAACGTTTTTACTCCACCTGAATGCACAGAATCAGAGTAAGCTATAAAATATACATGTTTCACCTTCATAAGTAGATTCTTTAAAGCTGAATTGTCTTCAGCTTTCTTTAGGATATCTAACATATCAGACTCGCTAAGTCCAATACTATTTTCTCTATCTTGGTGCATTGATGGTAACTTATATGTTACCCCATCAATTCTTTTGTATGTATATCTTCTCATTTTCCGAATTTGTCTTCATCAGAACAATCTAAAAACTCTTCGATTTCGATATCACAATCGTATTTGTTTCTTTCATAAGCTGCTTTTATTTTATTCAACAATTCATTCGATGCTATTGCTTTTTGAGATACATTAACAGTATTAGTTTGTTTTATTTCCCTGCTAGCCCTAATTGCCTCGTCATCTAATTTATCTATTGTATTTTCTAGACGGTGATGCTTGTCTTTTAAAGTTTTGTATTTTTCTTCTAACTTTCGTAATTCATTTTTCACATCCTCTAGCTCAGACTGTGCTGATACATATTCAGTATCGCACAATAGCCAAGCATTACGTAGGCTATTAAGCGTAGAAGCTATAGTTGGATTGTCTTTTGCAACGACTAGCATTCTTCGAAATTCTTTAAGAGTTGGTAATGTATTAGACATGATATGGTGATGATAAAAGGTTTGCAAAAATAGTTGATTGTTCAGCCAATCGAACTAGGTCATGTTTCCCACAAAATTTTAAGAAATTTGTTCCTACTGCTGCATTTGATTTAGTGACAGCTTGTTCTTTGATTGTAGTATCAAACTTCATTTTGAATTCGTCAGGTTGTGCTGATAAATCAATCAATGTCTTGTTTCGTTGATAGTCATCTAGAACACGATGCTGTACTTGATTATGATCTATCCACTTAGTTAGCATAACTGTGTTCCACGCAAAACCTTGTGCGTGTCTATCTGAGAATGCTTCAATCAACCCAACACGATTTTTCGAACTTTTCTTCGGAGCACCTGGATACGCACTGAATACATTATCAGACGTATCTCCTCGCATGCATTTTTCAAAAAGTAACCACTCAGGATCACCGATCATTTTCGGTTCTTTAGTCTTCTTATCCATTATGATCTTGCCCTTTGCATCAAATATACCAAGCATTGTAATATGTTCATCAGTCACACCATTGTATTGGCTGACATTGCTATTAATCAATTGATAATAATCACTATCACTACTAACAATAACATGTTCAGCATCAGGATGACTGTGAATCCAACGAGCAATCATATCATCAGCTTCGGCTTCTGGGTGTCGGAGTATTGTGCAATTTGTCTTATCTTCAATGTATTTGGTCAGTGCTTCATAACCTTCCCAATACAATCTATCTTCTTCCTGTTCTTTTTCTGTGTATGCAGAACGAACAGCAGCACGATTCTTTTTGTATGGTTCATAGAAATCCTTTCTCCAGGATCGACCTTCAAGCGCAATAACAACATGGCTATTATGACCGCTATTCGAAAAATCCTTCCAGCATTTCGCTATAGATTGCATTAATAAATGCATAGCGAATGCAACTTTTTCATCTGGTGTAGAAAATTTGCTCGCAATGTGGCGAACGCGAAAAAACATATTCGAAGTATCTACAATAATAAATTTTTGCATTATTCGAATTCTGAGCGATTATTGCCTAAGTCTCTACGCTTTACTAGAGAGGCTGGTTTATATCCCATATCATCAAAGTCTGGCATCTGACCGATTCTTGCTTTTTCTTGTTCATATGTTTCTAGAACAATATTACGACAAACATCAGAAAACCATTGTTCTACTAAATCTTCATCTGAATGACCGGTATAGCCATCTGAAATAAGTTGGTTGATGAATTCTTTGTTCCAATCAAATTCAAACGCGCCCTCAGCTGGATTATCTGGGTTGACTGCAAACCCAGTAATTTCGATACGGGGGTCTTCTCGTTTTTCCTTTTGAGCCTTTGTCTGTGGCAATGCATCTGTATAAGTATCTTTGTCAAATTTTTGTAACTGTCTTATAATCCATTTAATCATTTTAATTTCTCTAAAATATATGTCACGCCTAACATGAGAGCAAGCATGAATGATAACATAACTATTAATATCAATACATTACTTGTTGATCCTAAATTGTAATGTTGCAAAATCCATGGAATCATCAACAATGCTCCAGAAGACCAAGCAGTAAATCCTGATACAATAGTTATTGTATGTTTCATGCTTTGTTTTTGTTTTCTTCTTCCATTTTGCGTTTAGCTACATTATCCTCATGGTGATAGCAATCTTCGCTGTGATGGTGTTGACCATGTTGATTCATTTCGGCACCACAAATATCACATTCGTATCCGTACCCGCCCCAAGTTCCGTTGTTCATTTTCCTACCTTATTTCCAAAAACGTAGCAATGAACTCTTGCTGCTACATTGTAACCTCGTTTAATTGCACCCTCTGCAACTGTTGCAGAAATCTTGTCCTGTCCTTCTACTGTCGCACCCATTGGCATAATCCAGACCGGCCAATTGACCCCCACATTACGATATGCTTGTGTAAATTCTTCCACTTCATCCCATGCACGATTTGATCCGTCGCAGACATATTTTAGCTGCCCATATGGGCTAGAATCATTGTATTGCGATAATATTTCTGGTTTAAGCGCATCAGATTTTTTCTCGCCACTCAAATATAGCTTCGGGGATACAGACCAAAACCATTCAAATGCTTCATAATTTTCAGACATATAATCTGCAAATTTACCTCTAATATCTTGAGTGCCATTTGTTTCACATGTAATATACCATGGCAAGTTTCCGCGAGAATCAAATTCTTGCATAATATCGACAATAGCATTTTGATTAAGCATTGGTTCACCACCAGTAAAGGCTAAATGAGTTGTTAGTCCTGAATTTGGGTGATAAAATGTTCCCTGCGGATTGAATTCATTTTTTAACCAACTTTCTAAGTTGTCACAAATTTCAATTGCAGTTCCTGTATGCGCAAGATGTGAGAATTTTTTTGACCAACTGTAAGAACTATCACATCCAGTATTGAATACCGGGAGGTCTTCCATTTTTTTGATAGAAGATACATCAACAGTCTGGTAATCTAATTTGTATGAAGTTACATCTTCAGGATCTACCTGACTAAAGCCATTACATTCAAAATTGCAACCCCAAAATCGTAACCAAATTGTCGGAGAGCCGGTGTATTTTCCTTCGCCCTGAAATGTATCTCCGAAAATTTCAGAATACTTATATCTTTTTTGGTGCATGTTTTGCCCCTTTCTTTTTAGCAAGTAAATAATCGTTTTCGTCACCAATATAAATTGCAGAGTTTGCGCCATGCTCAAATATTTCTACGCTTTTGATTCGCACAGATGGATTTAATGAAGCCTCTTCAGCAACAGCTTTTGCTAAAAAGAACGCCATTTTATGATATGCCATTTCTGCAAATTTCTCACAACCAGTAGCTGGAACTACTACGATATCTCCGATTCCTCTAGTTGAAAATGTTTTGATAGTCGCGATCTCTGGATCATCTTCTGCTACAAGAATTTTATGATCAAATGTGCCATGCAACCAATTCTTGAAATCTTTCAACCCACCAAAATCTTGGACCCAGTTACGTTCATCCAAACTATCGCATTCGAAAATAAGTTTTACACCTATACTGTAACCATGCATTTTGGAACAATGCGAGTGTGTAGATTTCCATTGCCTAAAGCAACAGCTTAGGCCTTCGTCTGTATTATATGTTTTGGTGCTTAAGAATTTACCCATAATTGAGTCCTAAATAAATATTGTTATGACTAAAATGACAATTGCTGACGTTTATAACTATATCACAACCCAACAGGAAAGTGAAGTATCCTTTCGACCTATTGTTGAGATTGGCCAAATCAACGTTCCAGAAAATTTTTTAGAAGATGTGGTAAAGAAAAAATCATTTGAAGAAAAATACACGTTTGGGCAACCCGGTAAAGCATGGGAAGGCGCAAATAAGTGGTATGTTTATACGTCTAAAACAAGAGATAATGTTTGGATAGATTCTGACTTTTCTGCTTTGAATTCGCAAATAATACAACAAGCCAGAAAATTTGTTTCAGAATTTGATATCCTTTCCTCATGTGTATTTTCATTAGAGCCAGGTGGATATATCATACCTCACATTGATCGACCTGGGAATCCGAATGAATTGTATATGCCCTTCAATTGGCCTGATGGAGTTCATATGGCTTGGAAATCATATGGTGAAATCCATCCTATATGTCATACACTTTACGCATTTGACACGCATAAAGAACACGCAATTGTAAATATGAGCAATGAAATTCGATATGTATATATCGTCTGTCCAGCAGACACTGAGGCATTAAAATCTGTTTTTACGTTAGATAATATTTCTTAGTAGTTACACCGGCAAAACTGAATGTATCATATTCGAAAAATTTATTATCTTTTAAATTAGACAACTGTCCTAAATGATACACAAAATCACGATAATGTTCTAAACTTTTCCATGATTCATTGGTTGCTAATGTAAAAATTTCAGTATATCTATCAGAATGTAATCCAAATGTTTTATTGACTCCACCACCTGTTTGGTGGCTTATGGATGAACCACGGGCCATAACTTGTGCAAATTCATCATACATCATTTGCGTTTCTTGCATAGAAGAAAAATAGTCTGAAGATAGATTTTTATCTTCAGCGTAATTTATCAATAGATGACATTGTTTAATTGCTAGTTTCGGAAGATCGCCACTTAAATAAAACCATTCTAGATTATCCTGATTGCCTAGACCCTGATTGAAATTCTTATCATTCATCATGTAGAAGAATTTTCCATTTTCATCCAAATGCACTTTACATTTCTCAAATCCAAATACTTCGCAATGATTTTTTCTTAACGCAAGATCAGGGAGTGCCTCTACAATGCTAGGATAGTGATTCAAATTGAAATTATAATTGCAACCATATCCACCGTATTTTAAAAACCAATCTTTTTGAAAATATGCGTTAAACTCGTCTTTCCCCGGCTTCAAAATAGAAATGATAGGAATCATGACGCCAGCTTCATTATATGTTTTGATAGCAGTTTCATACGCAATTGTGGCATCAGTCGCAAATCGGGGCATGATGCTCCAATCCATGATAAGAAGCTCATCAATACGAATATTATTTTCAACAAATGTTTTTAGGATGTGATGACTATCACGTCCAGCACTATACCATAATCTAACATGATCGTATTTGTCTCGGATCATCTTGGCACGTTGAATGCATAATTCATTAAATGTTTCTGACGGTTCTGTTTTCCAATCCTGTGCAGAGAATTCTTCATCATATAGATGAAAATGAAATGCCTCGTTATTACGAATTACATGATCCCAAAACTTTAGCGCATTGGTAAAGTTTTGTGTTTCTGCCTTATAGAATACCTTTTTCATTGCATTGTGATAATTTCTAACTGCATGATGGATGTGCTTCCATTTGCGATATTAATTTCAGAGTCTCCCGGATATATTCGGGTATCCCCTCTTTTATAACCTGTAACAAATTCTTCGTCATTTACTACTATTACGTCTCCATAATCCCATTCAGATAAAAACAAAATCGTAATGTCTGAATCTTCTCTAGTGCTTTTGATGTTAGATAACATCTCACCTGGATGTAGGGTTATCCGCATATATGATTCCATTGATTAATAAAAGTTTGGTAACGATCATCAATGATGCCAGTTACCATAAAGAACGCTCTTGTCATTTCAGAAAAGTTTGCTCCGAAATGCGGGACTGCATTTTCTAGTAAAACAATATCACCTTTTTTCCAATCCCAACCTGCATTACCAAAATAAAATGCATTACCTTTTGTTCTATCATCCATAGCAATTAAAAACTTTCGACAACCATAATCTTTATCGAATCCACCCTGATAAATTTTGTTGCCATCTTTTGCTGCTATAAAATTATGATCTAAGTGATAAATTGAAACAGAGTGAGGAGGAAGGATGCTGAATCTAGTATTATATGATTCGAAAGGAAATTGTTCGCCAATAATTTTATCTAGTGGATATTTTTTATCAACATTGGAACACACAAAAGATACATAATCATCAGGATAGCCAGCATCCTTTAATGATTGATATGTGTCTTTTAGTTCTTCTAATTGATTTTCGGTTTGATTGGGTGTGTTCAAACCATTCAGATATATTTGATTATATTTGATATCATAGGTATTTTTATTAGTGAGTTGATCATTGAGATATAGTTTAAGCCTATCTATCAAATTATCATCTAACTTCCCTACGATTTTTATCGTATCAGGATGACTTCTATCGAAGTGATAGAAGCCAGCCTTTTTTGCTTGTTGTTCAGCTACTTTCATAGATAAGTATTTACTGTTTGTGAGAAATTTGCAAACTTAACGTATCGAAAAATTCTTTCTTAGTTGAGGGATCAGATTTGAAAGCACCTTTAAGGACAGTAGTGGTAGTTGAACTATCATGAGCCATAATACCACGATTCGTGCAACATCCGTGTTCCATTCTCAAATAAACAGCAACATCATTACTTTTAGTTGCTTTTTGAATTTCAGAAGCGATATCATTGCACAATTCTTCTTGTAGTGTCCCGCGTCTTGCACACCATTGGGCTAAACGAGAATATTTGCTCAATCCAGGTAATTGATCTGCTGCTAGGATTCCTATATACGCAACTCCAGAAACTGTCTGATGGTGGTGACTACAAACGGATTTAAGTTCAGCCCTAACAACTAGCATACCATCAAAAGTATTATCTTCAGTATTAGGAAATGCAGTTACTTCTGGTGCTGGATTGTATCGACCACTCATGAGTTCATTTACATACATCTTAGCAAGTCTCTTTGCAGTTCCTTTGCTATTGGGATCGTTATCAGTATCAATGATTAATGATTGCAATACGTCCTCAAATTTGGTAGTCACTTCATCTACAAGAAGGACTAATTCATCATCATGAATATATTTTGAAATATTGCTATTTGCGAAAAACTTCCCTTCGTCTTCCTGGATACGCCCTTTAATTACTTCACTAATTGGTTCTTTTTTTGTCATATTAATATTTAGGTTAATTGCAATAGTATTCTTCGAATATGTTCATCATAACATCTGCTTCAAAAAATTTCATCGCATCTTTAGCCAAGTATGTTTCGACTTGCAATGCATACCAATCATAATTTTCCATTACAGTGATGATTTTATCTTTCAACTGTTCCTTATTCGTTTCATAAAAATAAGAATGATTGGCAGTCCAATCAGATGGATATAAAAATTCTGGATGATTCTTAAATATTTCAGAATAGCTAAGACGATCTGGATTCAACGGAATGCAGCCAGCCGCTGGCCCTTCGATGCACTGGCTAATACCAAGAGTCTCTTGAAAACTTGCACTGAAAACTATCTTACTTTCTAGTAAAATATTGTGGTATTCATTTTTTGTCAGCGGAGTTTCCTGACAAACGATAAAATCATACTGAGGAAGCTCTTTTTTTAAATCTTCAAAAATATGTAATTGCTTTTCTGGCGCAAGTCTGTGTGCAAAGACAATTTGATTTTTCTTTTGGATTCCTGAATATTCAGTAGATATAATACTAGGAATGTAATCGAATGGAAATCCAGTTCGAACAATCTTGCGGCTTTCTTTTTCTAGAGAAACCCATTCATCTTTACCATCATACCACGGTCCGAATACATTTTGTGCAAATAGATCAATATGAAAATCTGTAGCAAAATAATTGTGATCATAGGATCCATACATAGATTTTTCTAATGATCTAGCCCAACCTTTGTTATCCATACGACCTAAAAAGTCCCAGGAATCATACGATCCTGCATGCCAAAGTCCATGTATAACCCAATTCTTTTTAGATAGTTCATTGATATATCGAAGCTGCGTAACACATGGATTCCAAGCATCTGTAATTAGAATATGATCGTCATCACTTACTTCTCCAGAATTTACTTTTTGAATGAATTTTGCTAATTGTGTGGATTTCCAGAGATTAGTATTCGTAAAATCTAAGAATGCACCAGGTGATGCATCAACAGTTGATACATCACCATCAATTTGTTCATAGGGAATATTGCTTTTGAAAAACAGACTAGGAATCCAGCCATGCCATTCACATGTATATCTATTTGGCAAAGGCTCGACCGAGAAGATCCAAACTTTCATATCATATCCTTTATTTAAACGAAAAAAGATGGGGATTTTTAGTCCCCATCTTGCATATTACTTGTGATTCTTGTTGTAATACTTCTTTCTTTCAAACTTCTTATAAGCTTCACTTCGATACAAATCAGCTGGATCATACTTGTGCAGCTTCCACTGGCAATAAGATTTCCATTCCTCAAGATCATTGAAGATTTGCTTCACTTGCGGAGTCATGCGGAGATACTTCTTATTGTAATTTGCTACTGAGATTGCCATGATGCTTAAATCCTTAAAAAGGTGGAGTATAATTAATGGAACAGCCGCACTCTCCATCTTCGGAGATTTCGATGACCACTTTTCTATGCGGATATTTTTCCGCTATTTTATCAAATAAGTCGTCAGACAACATTTCGACGCTCTTTGAATTGATATCAATTTCACTAGTATCAAATAATGACTCTAGCCAATTGAGAAAATTATGAAATTCGACTTCACGATCATTGTGATAAACGTCGATAGATACTTTAAATTTAAATAAATGTCTATGTTTGTCTCTCAAATATCCTTGTTCCTCTACTGCGTCAGGATAAAAATGATAGCCTTTCTTTTGAAAGGTTACCCAGATCATTCTTTTTGCATCTTGTTTTGTTGCTTCGATTAACATTCTCTACTCATTAAAATTGCGATTTCTTTGTGGAGTTCGTCATATACAAAATTGATATCAGTGCCTTCAACAACAAGCCCTGGGAATTCTGCTACGCTTCCCTGATAGATCCGTTGTCCATCAACTTCATACGAAGAAATGGAAATAGAATGTGATGTATGTTTTACTGGTTCAGATGCCTTAACAGCTTCGATAATTTTATCACTGCCATATTCTTCCCAATTAGTAAATTTCTTTGAATCCATAAGATCATGAACACGATGACACCAAACACCAGGATTAGTTGCGTCAAAGCCAATATCATCTATTTTTAATGTTGCATTATAGTTAAGCAACTTGATATATGGAATCTTGACACTAACTTGTGGAATGAACTTGTTGAATTCACATAGCCCAGTTTCATGAATATCTTCTATATATTGCACATCAAAATCTAGGGTGCACCAAAAATTCTCAGCCAAGCATGCTTTAATGACAGCATCCCATGTTAAAAGATTTGACCCAATGAAACTTTGATTTGCACCAAAATAGATATGGTCACAAAAATTCTCTTTTGAGTAATCAATTATTTTTTCTGGGCTATGAAGTCCATTAACGAACAATGTCCGTTTCCAAATTGCTGGAGTATGTTCAACTTCATCACCAACAAAGAAAATTGCTGAAGAAGAAGTTACTGTATTATATTTGCGGTCCATATTATTCAAATAATGAGTTAAACATCGTATTAGAATTGATAGTGTTTTTACCAGTCAATCCCCGAGTGCCAATGATTTGCATCCAGAATCCATTGTAAGATTCGATAATCTCGTTTGCTTTATTGAAGTCATCGCAAGAAAAGATTTCATCAACAACATTACTGAATAATACACGATCATAGGTGCTATATTCAAGCATTTTTGGTAGATTCCCTTGCTCATAGGCTAAATTAGCCTTTTGAACTGCATCAATATGCACCCAAGTATTGTGGGCTCCAGCTATTGCATAAGTAAAATTATCCCAGGAAGTCGGTGATTCTTTGTTTTGCTTATTAAAGTCACCTGGCTTATAGACACAAATATCATTTACTTTACAGCGAGCAGAAATTGGGCTTTCATCAAATCTAGGCCAGTGACCATCTTGCAAAACAACATCACGATACCTGCGTGTATCCGCTGCATATTTTTTATCAGAAATTCCACTATCCATACGATACGTCCATTTAGTTCCGGGGCGAACATCTGTCTCTAGATATATCAATCCTCTGGACGCACCATAGAACGGACTAGCACAATCATATGTGATTGTGAGATTCTTATTGTGATGCTTTCTGATTGCTTTTTGAACATCAGTTAACAAGATTGCCCATTCTAGTTTGCTGGTTCCTAAGAAATGAACTAGATCATGCACTCCTTCTTCTAGTAACCCATCAAACTTCAGAGATACAAGCCTCTTTAATACTAGATGAATGTCACACATATTCTGTCCACCGAATGCCCAGCCATTAAAATGAGTGCCTGGGTATTGTTTGGGATCACAATATTTTTTCATACGTTGATACCAATCTTCAGCTTCGGTGTGATTCTCACCTTGCAAGACGTTTAAAAATTTGCATGCACCTGTTCGATTTGCAATGAAATAATCATTATTGATGTATGTTGCATTTACAGCATCGATGTAATTCGTAATACCTGTAGCCTGTTGTCCTTTTTCAGAACGACAAACCCAGGCAGGAATATCAAGAATCATCCCATAATCAGCAATGCCATCAAGCCAATTCAAGACTTCTTTGCGTTTCTTAGCTGCTTTGGGACAATTAGGATCACCCCAATTTGCTTCCCAAACACCTTTACCTATCTGGAATCCGCCACTATCGCCTAAGATGAATGTGTTTTCTCTGTCTCTAGTTCGAACCATTTCTTCCTTGGGATCAAATGTATTCAAATCTAAATTTGCATGTCCAGCAGAATACAGTGCCCATTTATATGGGAAATATCCTTCTTTTTCATTTAAGAAATTGATTCCTTCTACTCCGTGTTCGAAGTCAGAGGGTATCCTAGTAGGATCAACATAGTTCTTATGTCGTTGTAATCCCACAAACGAAGCATAGAAGCTGGAAATTGATGGAAGAAACAGGGCCCAATTTGGATCCTGTTTCTTAGACAAGTTATCTTTGTCAAATGTCATTATTTTGTTTGTGCTGGAACGATGAATTCATAGATAGCAAGCCCAGAATTTACAATAATCATAGCTGCACCATCATTACTAACTTTCATAAGCTTATCGCCAGAAAGGTTGAGAATGCTAATGAATGTATTCACTGGCCATTTCCAATCACGAGTTAGACCACCTGATACACCGTGTTGAAATACGAAATTCCCTGCATGTGAGCTTGCGTCACCGAATACGAACTTAAGATCACCATTTTCTACTTTGGTGCTAAAATGCGATTCTTCTGCATGCGCCTGTGCTTGATACTTCAATCGCAAAATCGCTGCTTGATTAGGTTCGAATTCTAAATCCCAGTTGACGCCCTTAAATTTTACTGCGCGAACCTTTTCTTCTACTAGCTGTTTTGACATAAAGCGATAATTATTCTTGAAGTCACCGGCAGAATTAATAAAATCTAGTCCAGTTGGAACAGTCTCACCACCACTGGTGCCCATTGATACAGTAATGTTTGCATTCTCTTTGTATTCTGGGATGTTCAGTAATGTATTGAGTTTCGCTAGATTCGGCAAGCCAAACGTGCCTACAAAATTTTCAATTGGGGTTTGAAACCGACCTTGAATAATAACTGTCCTGTCGCTTGCAACAGCATTGATTTGTGTGTCTTCATCCGTTCCCGTAATTTTACATTCTTCGATATTTCCGAGTGTAATTGTGTGAGACACGAGGTCTTTCAAAATGTCATACATCATAAAAATTTCTCCTTAAGGTAAGTATATTGTTTTTAATGTGTTAAGTCAAGCTATTGATATTAACAACCCTACCAATAGCTGAACTAGATTTAATCGTTGTTAAGTCACCCAGCTTCTTTACTTCTACATAAGCCATATGATCTTTAAATGTGCTAAATTTTATATCAGAAAAATTATTTTTTTCTAAGAATGTCCTTAATAATTTTTCAGTCTGGTAGCACGCAGCTCCAGATTCTACTAGTGTTGCTCCTCTCCAATGGTTACAATCATTGAATGTGAATAGAAACGTAGATCCATCAGCCATTACAATATTTAGGTCAGCTAATATTTGATCGATAATTTCGATATCCAATCGTTCAAACATATTGACACATGTTACAAACCCCAATGTTCCCTTAGGAAGCATAGGAATTTGATTGTATGTTCTCAGTTTATGTTGATATGCAGGATTAAATTTAGATACAATCACATCCAAATTAGTTTGATTTGGATCCATCAAATATAGAGGTTCAAACGCCACAAGATTTTTTGTGAAATCTTCATTAGCAGGAAACAATTCACAGCCAGAGTATCTATAGTCAGCATATTTTTTAGAAATGCTAATCATAAATTTCTCAAAGTCATTATCGAATGGTCGATTCTGAATTTTCTGTGAAATTTCTTCTGAATAGAATTTGGGCGCTATTTGATTACTTAATGTGAGATAATTAGACTCTAATGAGTCTATCATACTGGTGATTCTAGAACGCTCTAAATTGATCTGTTTTTCTATAGTTTTTGCATTAATTGAACTAGAAACAGACAATTTTGACAGATTTTTAGCGTCTGATAACGGATCAGTAAGTAAGTCCTTTATTTGATTTGTTACAAGATTAGTCGAGGCTAAGAGTGTTTCCACTGCAATGTCCTCAACTTGCATCCTATAAAGAAGTAATTCGCTTATCTTCATTCCCAGGAAAAAATTGAGTTAAATGTAGAGCGAATATCTGTTGCATCTTCTAGCTTCCAATTCAATACACCGAACAAGTTATTAAGTTTTGTGTCTATCATTTTGTCTTCCATTGAATCCTTCTGAAATGGAAGATCCTTAAACCATTGTGGAAGTCGTGATTCATCGACGGGATATGAAACAGACGACATTTTGAGAGGATTGTCTTTGAGTTTGCAGACAATGACTTTCTGACCATCAGTAAGTTTCATACTGTAGTTGTCACTATACATGTCACGAAGTTTATTCCAATTTATTGCGCCTTTAACATGCCCCGGAATCATACCGTGATAGTCTGGTTTAGCATCCTTTGCTGTATAAGATGTTAGATTGTTTGCGCGCATTGGTCGTCCCATTTCCCAAGCTGGTTTATTAGCAAACTCAGTTTTGAATTCAACAACACGTTTAACAACATCATCCTTTCCGCCACCATCAAGAACCATCTTGAGTAATTCACTTAAGAAATCTTGCATGTATGCTGGAGTATCTGATCGTTTCAAATCTAAACCCATAGCTTTAACTTTGCCAGTGTCTTTGATATCAACTCGCTTCCCATCATAATAATACATCAAAACTGCATAGCGTTTTTTAGTAATAAATAATCCATTCGTTGCGGTGAGTTCCATACCGCCTTTGATGATGGCTCCATTTTCTCTAGGACAATGAAACGCTCGTTCCATAAATGATGGAAATGATGCATTCACCTGGTCAGCTATAGAATTATATAACTCTAAACATGCGTCTTTAGACCACGCTAGATTTCCTGCCTTAACATCATCTTTGATCATCGGCCAAACGCTGAAATACAAACTATCAGTATCGTTATAGATAACAGATTTACCTAAGTAATTATAGTCTCCTTCGATAAGCTCATTCGCATGTGCAGACATATGCTGGACAATTGCTCTACCTGTTAATGTAGTTGATTGACCGATACGCAAATCAAAGAAACGACAATGTGGATTCAATAATGCACCATACAATGAATTCAATTGAATCTTACGAACCAATTGTCGCTTATCCCAATATTCAATTTGAACTTCATCTTCTGCATCTTTTGCTTTCTTGAGTTCAGCTTGCAATCTTTTTCTATCTGCATACCAATTTTCTAACAAACCTGGTATAATACCCTTGGTATCAGTCTTAAAGATTGTTCCATTTGCACTCATGACCCATTTTTGATCACTATTGAAAATCATACTCCAAACATCTTTCGCTTCAAGAATATCAGAATTACCGTCTTCCCAATCTACTGTAATCATACGACCAGGCTCACAGTTCATAACTGAGGTATATTCAAGACTTCCAAACAAACCTTCCCATGCTTCAGCAAAGTTTTTCTTTTCATTCTCCATTTTATTTCTGATATATTCATCAGTGTACGTTGGGCGAAGTTGTCCGACAACTGTTTCTGGTCCCATATTACATGCACGAATCGCTGAGGGATATAGAGAGTTAATATCAATTGCCCCAATCCATTCATGAATGCCTTTCCGTGGGTATGCAACATACGCGCCCGCAGCTTGAGTGCCGCCCTCTGATCTAATTTTATCTGGGACCCTCAATCCTAGTCTATGACATTCATTGACAATAGCATATTCTGTAGTTGCAACAGCACCCATTGTTGTAGGAATCAATATACCGTTTGCATGGGCAACAACATTTGCTAAATCAATAAATTTCAATTTCTTATCCATCTTATGAATAAGCATAACGTCTTGTCTGTTATAGTCAATAAACGTTTCAAAATCTTTATTGTATAGTTGATCTAATGTGCCTTCATACTCAACTTTGTGTTCCTGCAATTCATATTCTGAGATTGCATTCAAACTATAACTATGCATTTCATGATATGTATATTTTCGATACAACTGCATATAGTCAAGATGCACACGACCAATAGTATCGAACGTCGTGTGTTCAGCACCGAATCGTTCAAATGTTCGCTTCTTTGGGTATTCTCCCCAGAGACAAAAACGTTTTGTATGATCCCTACCCATAATTTTAGATATTCGTTGAACAGTGTATGGAATATCGAAGCCTTCACTATTCCAACCAGATAGAATGTCTGCATCATCAATGATGGTCAAAAACGTATCCAGCATTGCCTTTTCATCATCAAACAAAATGCAATTCTCAAATGTGGCAGCAATTTCTTCGGCAGATTCCCATGATAAAGACTTTGGGGGTAATGCTAAAGTAATTAATTGTTCTGCCCAATCTAGATAAATTGATATTGCTGTAATGGCATTGAACGGATCATCCACCGTTGCAAAGCCTCTTGTTGCATGAAAATCAGTTTCAATGTCGAAGAATGCTGTATGAAGTTTTGGTGTGTCGTTTGTATTATAATTTGATTCCAGGCAACGATAAACTAAATTTAGGTCGCTCTCAAATAATTTCTTACCACCATGCATTGCTTTTTCTTTCTGAAATGCTTTACTACTATTGGTTGAAAATTTAGCAAGAGTATCGCCGTAGATAGATTTGTATGATCCTCTTGGATCTTTGTAATAGAAAAGGTACTCTGGTTTGAACGTTTTTTCTATCCGTGTACCATCAGCAGCACGTTCGACTACATGAATTGTATCTGTTTTACGATTATGTATCGCGTCCAAATACATTATACTGTTCTCCCTACAGTCACTAAGATATTTTCTAGCGTCAAATGATCTTCATCTAGTTCAGTAAATTTACCTTTTTGTGCTGTTTTGATTGCTTTTTTAAGAATCGACGGTTTAATTTCTAATTCTTCTGCAATAGATTTGATTGTGTCGTTTAATCCACCCTTCAAATCTTCGATTTCTTTCTCAACTTCAATCCCGTCTGAGATTACAGAAATCAGTTTGTTGCGTTGCTCCGAAGTGAAAGTCCTTTCATGCGCCGGAACAAATTTTTTATTGTCACTCATTTTTACTCTCCTAATTTTCCTTTGAATAGATCATCAACTGATCTACTAGCATCTATGCTAGATAATACTGTTTCTGCAATGTCTTTTCCTGCATAGCAGATTTTTGTAACAAGATTGCAAGTATCAGCATGCCAATCTTGATTATCCATATGAGAAATAATTTCTTCTGGATTCTCCCGAAGTTCTGTGTGAATATTCTGTAGAATGGTTAGTGCTTCTATTAATGCTTCTTGTAGCTTAGTTTTCATAAAATGCCTCAGTTGAATGATTGTAGAGTATTGTATCTTAGTAGTCAATACTATTAAAAGAAAAAGGCTATGGAGACATAGCCTTTTATATATTGCGATAGTTTAAATTAGTTCAAGCGGTTGATTAGAATACGCATGGATTCTGAAACTGATTTCGGTGCATTTGATTTAGCTTTCTCATGTTTCACAGCGGCCCGTGCTGCACCAGTTCGCCATTGTGCCATGTCAGGATGATCAACTGCATATGGATTTTTAGGCTTCTCAGATGTTTTTCCTGAATAATATGAATCCATTGCTGCTGCGCCAGCTTTGTATGCATCTGATGATTCATTCATTTCTTCTTCACCTGATCCAGAATCACTGTCAGATTCTTCAGATTCTTCAGATTCACCAGAGCCAGAATCTTCATCATTACCGTAGTCAGGATTTTCATGATCTTCCTGACCAGCTTCTGAATTAGCACCTACTTCTTGACCACCGTCATGATTCATGCAACAAATTTCTTCAAATTTTTCCATATTGATGGTTTCGCCTTCTCCGCAGCATTGAACTAGCTTTTCAGCAAGTTCGTGGAGTTCGTCATCACCAGTTGAATCTTCTCTCGCGAATTCTAAGAACTTGATGAACGTTGGCACATCGATCTTCAATACATCTTCGTGTTCATTGCTATCATCACTAGAGCTTTCTTCATCATGCTCATGACCATTTCCAAGCGGA